>Ga0209771_1000013_pt1 | contig 83730 bp, 89 predicted proteins | sample SaaInl59LU_5_DNA_FD_184639 | JGI IMG/M metagenome (GOLD analysis project Ga0209771, IMG submission 184639) | Marine microbial communities from expanding oxygen minimum zones in the Saanich Inlet - ESP_59LU_5_DNA (SPAdes) (version 2) | ecosystem: Environmental > Aquatic > Marine > Intertidal zone... | reverse complement strand
ATGTTAGAAGGTTAAGAACAAGAGGAATAAATGTAAATGTTATAGAAAACGTTGATGAAAGAAGAAAAGTAAATAATATATTAACAAATGATCAAATTAACGGACTTAATATTAGAAGCCAAGTACCGACCCAAAGCCGTAATAATGGCAGGAGGAGCGGGATCAGGCAAGTCGTACCTACTCAACCAGTTAGATCTAGGAGGAATTCAACAAATCAACCCAGACAAGTACGTAGAGGATCCCAACCACCCAGCACACAACAGCTTAGGAAAAGCAGTAGCTCAAACCAACAAAGACGTAGCTCAGGCAATAGAAAGCAAGACTAGTTTTGTTTGGGATACAACAGCTTCTAATCCTCAAAAGGTTAAAGATTTATTAGCCGCTGGTTATGAAGTGTATATGGTGATGGTATACACTCACCCTATGATTTCATATATTTCTAATTTCAAAAGAGATAGAAATATACCTGCACCGGCTGTATTCTCTACCTGGAGAAATGTTTACCAACTAATCGCTGATTATAATAAGATGTTAAAAGGTAGTGTTTCTATTTTTGTAAATGATAGAGGAGGAGAGTACGATGAAGAAATAAAAGCTTTTAACCTAGCTGCTAAAAATGGTCCAGCAGGACTTAAAGACTACCTTCAAAATTATAATGAAAAGAATAATATTGGTGGATCTACATTCTTTCAACCTATTGAGATGTCTAAAGAGGAAGAGGATGAGTTCAATAAAGCAACTCAAGGTATAGATTGGGACAAGGATAACAGATCAGAAGATAAAGCTATCAAAAAAGCATTCTTGACTACCTACCAAAAGAATGGAGTAGGACCTGGAGATGATAAATTAAAAGATGCAGTTAAAAAGTACAGGTCCACAAAAGAAAAGAATGATCAAAGACATTCTGAAGTATTGGAAAATATAGCCGAAATGATATACAGCCCAGTCTTTCAAGAATTATTAAAACATTCTTCACCTTCTGAAATTGACTCTAACGTACAAAACTTCTTAGCATAATGAGATCAGTACTCTACCCAGGAGCATTTAAACCACCCCATAGAGGTCATTTTGAGGTCGTTAAAAGACTTTTAAATAACAACCATGGCGGTCATCCATATAATGTAGATACTACATATGATGCTGGTACAGATGCCCTTGGTGGAAAAGAATCAACAGCAGAACCAATAGACAAAGTATACGTTTTTATTGGAGGAGGAGAGAGAAATGGTCTTACAAAAGAGGAAGCTACTGCTGTATGGAAAATGTACGCTAAATACCTACCTGGTATTCAATTAATGGATGGACAAAAAAATCCAATGTTTGCAGCAAAAGACTTCGCTAAAGAGAATCCTAACCAGGAATTCTATGCAGTTACAGGAGTAAGAGGAGAAGAAGACTTCGTCGACTTGAAGAGAGTTACAACATTTAAAAACGCACCTAACGTACAAGGTCTAGTTATAGCAGCAGATGCTGATAATAAAGTAAGAGCGACTGATTTTAGAAACGCTATACTTTCTGGTAACTTAGATAAAATAATAGATTTCTTCCCTGCTGAACTTAAAAGAGAAGAGATCTTAAAGATAGTAAATATGTTAAAACAAAGTATCATAGCCGAAATGATGGGAGGAGATTTAGATAATCTTTTAGACGGTATGTTTATTACCGAAGAGGTAGAAGAAGGTTCAAGCGGTACAGCAATCGCTCCTAAATCAGGTATGAGATCAGATGATAGGGCTAAATTAATAAGAGTCTACGAAAGATTGAGAGAACTTTTGGGTGATGAATTCTACCATATCTCATTTCAGAACGACCACGTGAGAGTTTCTCTAAAAGGAGAATACGAAAAACATAATTTTGACTACACACCTTATATGGCTTCTATCTTAGAGTATATGATAGATGAAGGTATGAATATCACACCTCTACCTGAAGTCAAAATTAAAAAAGACTTAGTAGAAGCGTCTGACTTTTTCGGTAGAACGGCTTACTACGACCCTAACCAAAAAGAAGTAGTTTTATATACTCAAGGTAGACACCCTAAAGATGTAATGAGATCGTTTACACACGAAATGATACATCATATTCAGAATCTAGAAGGAAGACTATCGGAGGTAAACACATCAGATACAAACGCAGATGAGAATTTACTTGAATTAGAAAAGGAAGCGTACCTTAACGGGAACATTACTTTCCGTAATTGGGAAGATAAAATAAAAAAAGAAAATAAATAGGTTATATGAGTTCATTAAATGAGTTATTAGGAGAGGGGTTTCCTCTCAAAGAAAAAAAAGAAGTACCGCCATACAAAATATACTGCGATATGGATGGAGTATTAACAGACTTTGAAGAAAGGTTTGAACACTTCTCTGGTATGAAGCCAAAAGAATATGAAAACAAATTCGGTACACCGGCTTTTTGGGAACTAATAGATGTTAAAGTAGGAATTAAATTTTGGGCAGGTATGAAGTTTATGCCACAAGGACACCAGCTTTGGAACTTTATCAAACCATATCAACCAGACTTACTTACTTCTCCTTCAAGGGATAACGGTTCAAGATTAGGTAAAAATATTTGGGTTAAGAATCATCTCAATCCAAAACCAAAAACTATATTCGCTTATTCGGCGGATAAACAAAGATACGCAAACGAAAATAGTATCTTAATAGACGATAAAAAATCAAACATCGAACAATGGGCATCAAAAGGCGGTATAGCTATTAGATGTAAAGATGGAGATGTTAATAGTGTTATAGAAAAACTAAAAGAATTAGGTTATGAGTAACGAAAGTTTACTTAAAAAAGAATTTAAACAATCCGACGTACAGAGAGTTAGAAACCTAGTCAATAAGGATTTTACATCTTCCACTAAACAACAGACCGGATATCAAAAGGCTCATGTTAGACATGAGGAAGGAGATATTTGGGAAGAAGGAGGTAAAGAGTGGACTATTAAAAACGGACTAAAACAAAACGTTACTAAACTTGATGCCGCTAAAAAAGCAGCTAGAGTTCCACTATCATGTCCTAAATGTAAAGGTCCAATGAAACATCATTTAGCCCAGAAAATGTACAAGATACACGGGTTTTGTTTTGAATGTACTATAGACTATGAAGCCGAGTTGCAAAAGGCCGGTTTATATGAACAGTATGAAAAACAAATGATGTCTGGCAATATAGCCGGTTTTATTAAAGATATAGAAGCTTGGGTATTTGAATCATTAAATGAAGATAATAATTTCGTCACAGAAGATGGAGTTGTAGAGGACTGGGGTAAGACTAGTACTAGTTATAAAGAAAAAATCATGAAAGATTTACAAGGATATGTAAAACTATTGCGTAAGCATATAGAGTGATATTTATAACTAAACCACTAACAGCCTACCACAATGACTCAGAAAGAAGTATTAGACGCACTATTATCTGAAATTAAGCACATTAAAACTCACATGCCAAATGGCGAGTTAAAACAAATGCAAAAAGATATGGAAGCACTTAAAGAAGACATGTCGGACATGAAGTTTACTCTCCTTAATCCTGATAATGGAGTTATAGTAAATACAAATAAGAATACAGATTTTCGTCTTGATAGAGAAAGAAGAATGGATTTTTATGATGCTAAAATACAACAATTAGAAAACCTAACCAGATGGCAGTCTGGAGTTAATAAAGCTCTATGGATTGTTTTCGGTTCAATTGCAGCTATTATAATTAGAATGCTTATGATGGCAAAAGATCTACCAGTATAATATGAAAAAATCAGAATTAGTTGAACTTATAAGAGAAGAACTACAAGGTTACTCTCCCCAGATAGGAAAGACAAAAGGACTTACTCCGGATACCTTAAACAGAATCTTAAAAAAGATTGCTGACGATACTGATAAAGAAGAGGTAGAAGAAGGAGATGGCCTATGGGCTAATATTAGAGCTAAGAGAGCTAGAGGTGAAAAACCAGCTCATAAAAACTCTAAGGCACATAAAGATGCAGTTAAAGCTGGTAAAAAGATCAATAAAATGTCTGAAGGAGAAGAAAATTCTATTGAAAAAGAATTAGAAGATGCTATGAAAGTAGCCGGACAGAAACTTGCCTCTGCTGCAAAATCTGCTAAAGTATCAAAAAAAGATAGTCCAGAAAATGTACAAGAAGGAGTTGTACTTACATTAGGAATAATAGCAGGTGCACCTGGACTTATTGAGTTTTTAGGTAACATTGCTAACTTAATAGGAAGGGTATTTGGTGCAAAAGCAGGTACCAAAGTAGGAAACTTCCTTATTAAAGTAGGACATAAGTTTGAAAATTTCTATATTAGTAGTATAGGAGGATGGTTAAAAGAAGCCTTCCCAGAAAAATTTAAAGGGCAAGATCCTAACGACGTATCAAGTAGCTTACATGATTATGCACACGGTATTTACTTAGCTTTGATTAGTGCGCTGGCTATAGGAGCAGGAGTTCAAGCTGCAAAAGCATTACAGATTGCAGTAGCAGCAACCGAAGGTGGTTTAGCAGGTTTAAAATCTTATGAGGTATTAAAACTAGCTAAAGAAATCGCCAAATTTGGTGTCAAAGTATAAAGAGAAAAATGAAATTAACTCTAGCACAAATAATAGGAGAACTTCTTGCTGCCGAAAACTTTAAAGACGGAGAGAAGAAAGGAAAATCTAGACCCGGTAGAGTTAAGAAATCAGGAGCCTCATGTAAAGGCTCTGTTACCGATTTAAGGGCGAAAGCCAAAAAATACGGTGGAGAAAAAGGTAAAATGTACCATTGGTGTGCAAACATGAAGGGTGGTAAATAACAATTGACTATTTATTTATATAGCTATAAACACAAATAAGATGACATATCAAGAAGTTAACGACCGTTTAACAAGGGTCCAAACTGCATTACAGTCTTTACAAGATGGTTCTTATGCAAATCAAACAAGCATAAATGTACCACAAATGACCTCACAACTTCAAGAGGTAGAAGCTAAACTACAAGAACAACTACTTGTATTATCTGAAGCTGAAAAAACAGCATTTATAAACGGACAACCTGCCGAATATACAGATGAAAAAGAACTCCAGAAATTTAAGGATAATCAGGATGTTAAGTCTATTAAGACAGCTACCGGTAAAAAACTTAAAGAAGAAGAAGGACCAAAGTTTTCATTAGATGAAACTAAAGCAATTGCAAGAGAAATCGGTAAAGCAGTAGCCCAAGGATTAAAATCAATGGGAGATGAATTAGCTACAATGAAGGTTAAGAACATCGAAGAAGGATCATTTGATATTCATGTACAATATAAAAAAGATACATCAACAGATGACTTCTCATTCCATATATCTGGAGACGACTTACATCTAACAGACTTTTCATTCGATAAAGTAGTTGGATCTGTTGGCGTTAAACCTTCGGGAGAACCAATCGTTCATGTAGATGTAATAGCAAATGAACTTGTCAAGCACTGGAAATCTCAAATGAGAGAAGGAATGTCGGATGATGAGTGGGCAGATGCTGAACAAAACCAAAGATTGGAAGATCATCCTGAAAAGGACATGATCAAGAAAATACAAGCTCTTATCGCTAAAGAAAAAGGAATTAAAAAAGAAGATGCTTCACCAGAAGAAGAAGAAACATTTCATAAGAATTTAGATACGTTAGTTCATAAGACCTTTGGCAAAAGAAAAGAAGAGTTAAAAGAATGGGGCAGTTCAGACCAGAATATAATGAATCAATCAATTCATAAAGATCTCGGAGAACCTGAAACTATGCCTTCACCATTCAGTCATGAATTAGAATCAGCAGTTGAAGACGCAGTAGATAACTACTGGAACGATTGGGAAGAATATGAGACAGATAGAGATGGTCTAATTGAACATGCTAAAAAAGCATACTTTAGAGCCTACTTCAAAGAGACTTTCAATAAATATATTCAAATGTTTAGTGAATCTCAACTAAACGAAGCACCAGAAGGAATGTCTTATATCGAAGTATCCGTTAGAGATGCTAGAAAGGCAATGGACATAATGGATGACCGGTATAGAGGTCAATTTGAAATGAACGGTTCTAACGTTTATTACTTCAAAGATGATTCTACAGCATATGATGCTATGATGGACTTAGGTGCTCAAGATATTGAGATCTCAGATACGAATGTAGAAGAATCAGTTAAAGAACAAGACGGAGGAGATTTAGATGTAGGACATCAAGATGATGAACCTGCAATGCTAAAGAATAAAATGTATAGAGCAGCCAAACTTGCAAACATGTTATATGACAAGTTAGATGCTTATGATAAACTACCCCAAGAAGTAGACTTTCCAGATTGGTGGCAAGCTAAATTAACTAATGCTAAAGATCTAATCCAATCTTGTTATGATTATTTAGATGGAGAGGAAGGTATTGCAGATAAAGATGCTGAGAATACCCAACCAGATGTTGCATCATTAGCTTTGGAAGATGTAAAGAGTCTAATTAAAAAAGGCATAAGCGAAATTGGAATGTTTAACGACCCAATAGGATATGAAAAAAGCAAACCAGCAAAATCTACATACACTAAAAAATATGTAAGTAAAGGTGTATATGATATTTTCAAACACGGTAAAAAAGTAAAAACCGTTAAAGGAGGAGAAGGAGCTGCTAACGCTTGGATGAACAATGCCCGAAAAGGTCAAAAGAACGAAGAAGTAGGAGGACAATTAATTTCTGATTTAAAACCTGGAGATAAGTTTGAATTCAACGGAAAAACATTTACCTTAGTAAAACATAAAGAAGGTAACATAGCTACAGTTATTCTACCAAACGGAGATACTTCATCAGTTTCTTTTGGAGGTAAAGTTAATACTGGTAAAAAAGCCGGTATGGGACCTCATTCTTTTGGACAAGGAAAAGGTCATCATATTGATGAAGATCATTCTAAAGACCCAAACGATAAATACGTTGTTCGTCCATGTAAGAATAAAAAAGAACCTTGGGCAGTCTGGGAAGGTGAAACCAGAGTAAAAGGATTTGCTGAAAAGAAAGATGCTCAGGCATATGCTGACAAGCAAAATAAAGAACAGGGGTTAAACGAAGGAGAATCAACCTGTTGCGGTAAATGTGGAAGAAAACACGTTAAAGGAACAAAATGTAAAACTCCATACCTAAAAGGTAAGGATCACTGTAGAACAAGGTAATATGAAAAGAGAAGATCTTAAAAAATTAATCGAAGAAGCTTATATAGAAGTTCTACAAGAAAGTCTAATCGAAGATTTAGCCGAGGCTGAAGAAGATGAAGAACCTGATGCAGAAGAAGCAGGAGCACCGGAAGGAGAAGAAGTACCTGAATCTGAACCGGGAACCGAAGAAGAATTACCTGACGCTACAGATACAATATTAGGTAGATTCCCAACCTTAAAACAAGCTATCGTAAAACTACAAACAGAAGAGTTTGAAGAGTTCGTTGATTCAATAGATTGGATATCACCTCGTCCAACCGCTTTTAGAGTAAATCTAAAGAATGGACAGGACTATGAATTAAAATGGACCGGTAAAACCTTTGTTGCTAAAGTATTAGGAAAGAGATACACCTTATCAAACATTGCAGATTATCAGCAAGCCTTAGATAAATTAGCTATCTTATATGCAGAAGCACCAATGAAAGGAGCTGGTGAAGCAGTAGAAGCAGAAGGCGTAGATGATGCATCAACAGGAGGAGGAGACTTTCCAGGAGGAGAAGGAGGAGCAACAGGAGGAGGAGAAGGTCCTGAAGCTGACGATACTGGAGGAGGAGATGAAGCAGGAGGTGGAGAAGATTTATCCGGTGAACCAATAGACTTCGAAGACGGGGCAGAACCTGAAGCATAATGAACCTTATAGATAGAGTCATACTAGAATGGTCATATAAGACCAAAAAAGGGTATCCTGACATAAACAGTCAAGAGGATGTAGCTTTGTTTGAATCTATATTTGGATTTAACCCTGTAAAAGAAGCAAAACATCCATTCGAATACCTTTCCAAAGAAGCACAGGAGCTAGGTAAAGACTTAATACAGAAACTAAATCTTGGTGATGATGAAATCATCGCTCATGCTAAGAATCGAATAATAGTATATACCGATAAACCTAGAAGAGAAGTTTTTCAAGCACTTGCCAATCTTGGGTATGAAAAACAACAAGTAAGAGGTTCAAGCGCAGGAGGATATGTTACACCAGAAGGTATTGAGATAATTCATAAAAATCAGACTAGTATTGGTAATGCAGGACTAGACAATGAAGAAGCTCTTGTTAATAAAATTAACGAAAGAATAAATGCAGAAGGAGGACCGATAAATGTTGTACTCAAAGGAAAAAACGGTGTTGATTTTAACTATAAAAATGTAACCGGAGCAAAAGGAGTAGGAAGAGAAACAGGCGATAACAAAAAAGCTGATGTTGTACTTAATTCTGCTTCAGGAGATATTCCTATATCTGTAAAAGAAGATAAAGCTTTTAGATGGTCTTCCGCAATGAGAACACATAAAGACGTATTTAGAGCTGTACTGGAACCCGGATTAGAAGGAACAGAGGATTTAAAATTAGTTCAAGACGAAAATAATCCTTTTCTACTGAATATGATTAATCCAGAAAATGGTAAGCCGTACGGAAGTATATACGTTATTGATGCACCTGGAATGGATTACCAAACATTAGCTTTTGGTTCAGACAATTCAGTTGTTGTTAAAGCTAATTTTGCAGATGAAGATTTTTCTTTCGATAATAATACCCTAACAATACAAACCGCAGGTAATTACAGTAAAGAAGAACACTTCTCAGAAAATGATAAACCTATAATAAGGTTTGAGAGAAATGCTTCTAAAGCTACTCAACCTGAAGGTATTTACGGTAGAGGTATAACAATTAGAACAGTACCAGCAAAAGGGTTTAATAATAGAACTGGAAGAGCAAATGTATTAGTCCTTAATTATAAGGATTTAGGTATAAAATAAGTTATGGCACAAGACATAAAAAAGATTATTGCACAAGAGTATATAAAGTGTGCAAAGGATCCGGCGTACTTTATGAGAAAGTATTGCAACATCCAGCACCCTAAAAGAGGGCGTATACTCTTTAACCTATATCCATTTCAGGAGAAGGTTCTTCATTTATTTAGAGACGAAGATTTTATAATTACGTTAAAATCAAGACAGCTTGGTATATCAACTTTAGCTGCCGGATATTCTCTATGGTTAATGTTATTTCATAAAGATAAAAACGTCTTAGCACTAGCAACAACACAGGCTACAGCACGTAACCTTGTAACTAAGACTACTTTTATGTATGATGAGTTACCCAAATGGTTGAAGCTACCGGCAGTTGAAAAGAACAAATTATCATTAAGACTTAAAAACGGTTCCAAAATACAAGCTAAATCATCTAATGCTGATGCAGCACGATCGGAAGCGGTATCGCTCTTATTAATTGATGAGGCAGCCTTTATTGACAATATTGAAGAAACATTTGCAGCAGCACAGCAAACACTAGCTACCGGGGGTCAATGTATGGCCTTATCTACACCAAATGGTATCGGTAACTGGTTTCACCAAACATGGGAAAGAGCTGAGACAGGAGAGAATTCATTTGTACCTGTAAGATTACCTTGGACTGTTCATCCTGAAAGAGACCAGGCTTGGAGAGATCAACAAGATAGAGATTTAGGTCCTAGAATGGCAGGCCAGGAATGTGATTGTGATTTCTTAGCTTCAGGAGATACTGTATTTGAACCAACCGACCTTATATTCTATGAAGAAACTTACCAAAAAGATCCTTTAGAAAGAAGGGGAGTTGATAGTAACTTATGGATATGGGAACCGGCTGACTACTCAAAAGACTATATGGTTGTAGCCGATGTCGCTAGAGGAGATTCTGCCGATTATTCTGCATTCCATGTATTTGAAATAGAATCATGTACACAAGTTGCCGAATATAAAGGTAAGATCTCACCTAAAGATTTTGGAAACGTACTTGTAGGAATAGCATCAGAGTATAATGAAGCACTACTTGTATGTGAAAATGCAAATATTGGTTGGGCTACAATAGAACAAATACTTGAAAGAGAATATAGAAATATGTACTACAGTTCTACCTCTAATATGGAGACAGTAGAATCTTACATGAATAAGTATGAAAGAGATAAACTTGTTCCCGGTTTTACAATGTCTGCTAGAACAAGACCATTAGTTATAGCTAAGGTAATCGAGTACATACGTGAGAGAGCTGTTACCATCTACTCTAAGAGGTTAATGTCCGAGATGAGAGTATTTGTATGGAAGAACGGTAAACCTCAAGCACAGACTAACTATAACGATGATTTACTTATATCTTTTGCAACCGCTCTTTATGTTAGAGATACTGCATTAAGAATGAGACAGCAAGGTATGGATTTAGCAAGAGCACAGCTATCATCTTTTAGTAATTTAAACTCTCAAAACAAAGCTGTTATGAGTTCAGTTGGTTTACGTCAAGATAATCCTTATATTGTAAAGACAGCCCAAGGTGACGAAGATGTCTCATGGTTATTTAAATAGAACTATTTATATATAAAGAAATTTTACAATGGCGGATACTTCCTTATTTGGTAGACTCAAAACTCTTTTCGCTTCTGACATTATAGTTAGAAACGTTGGAGGTGATGAGTTAAAAATTGCCGATGTTAATCAGATACAATCAACTGGTAGATATCAAACTAATTCCCTAGTAGATAGGTTTAGTAGGTTATACATTTACAATAACAAAAATGTTTTCAACCCTAATCTGAACTACCAGACACTGAGAATACAATTATACTCTGATTATGAAGCAATGGATACAGATCCAATCATAGCTTCAGCTTTAGATATTGTAGCCGATGAAGCTACAGTTAAGAATGATAATAACGAAATATTATCCATTAAATCATCAGACGAAAACATACAAAAAGTTCTCTATAACTTATTTTACGATGTTTTAAATATCGAATTTAATTTATGGTCATGGACAAGGAACATGTGTAAATACGGAGACTTTTTCCTAAAGCTAGAGATAGCAGAGAAGTTTGGAGTTTACAATGTTTTACCTTATACTGTCTATCATATGGTTAGACGAGAAGGAGAAGATCCTACCGCACCAGGTAAAGTAGTTTTTCAATTAGACCCAGACGGTTTAGCTTCTTCGCAGAATCCTAACTACCTACCTAAAAAAGAGCAATCTAAAATTATAGAGTTTGATAACTACGAAGTAGCTCACTTTAGATTAATCTCTGATACTAACTACCTACCTTATGGACGTTCTTATCTAGAGCCTGCTAGAAAGATCTTCAAGCAAGTTACTCTAATGGAAGATGCGATGTTGATTCATAGAATCATGAGGGCTCCTGAAAAGAGAACATTCTTTGTTAATGTTGGATCGATTCCACCTAACGAAGTAGAACAATTCATGCAGAAGACAGTTAATACTATGAAGAAGACTCCATATGTTGGAGATGACGGACAGTATAACTTGAAGTTTAATATGCAGAATATGATGGAGGATTTCTATATCCCTGTCAGAGGAGGTGATACATCCACCAGAATCGAAACAACACCAGGATTAAATTATGACGGTGTAACCGATGTACAGTACTTACAAGCTAAAATGTTTGCAGCATTAAAAATTCCAAAAGCTTACTTTGGATTTGAAGGAGACTTATCTGGAAAAGCAACATTAGCAGCAGAAGATATTCGTTTTGCTAGAACAGTAGAACGTATTCAAAAGATACTAGAATCTGAGTTAACTAAAATTGCTTTAGTACATTTATATACTCAAGGATTCACCGGAGAGAGTTTAACTAACTTCGAAATTAAATTATCTACACCATCTATTATATTTGAACAAGAGAAGATTGCTCTATTAAAAGAGAAGATTGATCTTGCAAATCAAATGAAGGATACTAAATTATTCTCATCAGATTATATCTACGAAAATCTATTTGATATGTCAGAAGATACGTATATGGAGATGAGAGATCTAGTTAGAGAAGATTCTAAACGTTTATTTAGAATAGCTCAAATAGAAAATGAAGGTAATGATCCTGCTAAATCAGGAACAACTTACGGAACACCACACGATCTTGCTTCAATGTACGGTAGACGTTCTACTTCTACACCAAAAGGAGGAAGTCCTGGAGAAGTACCAACAGGGTATTCAGAAATGGAACCTAAATGGGGAGAACCAGGACCAGAAGGTGGTAGACCAACAGAAAAAGCATCAGTTTACGGAACTAATGACGCTTTAGGAGGTAGAGATCCATTGGGACAACATGGTATGAAAGGTGGATATCCATCAGACAATGATAATGTTATGGAGAATTTAACTACCCAAGCTATCTACCACAAAACAAAAGACTCATTAAAAAATATCGTTTTCACTAAACAATCTAATGAAGAGCCGGATTTACTCAATGAAGGTAATATCAAAGATTTAGGTAATTAGTAGATATTTATAATCGTAAACGTGTATAATGAAAGTAAAACACTCGAAATTTAGAAATACAGGTCTTATTTTTGAGCTGCTTGTAAAACAGATTGCATCGGATACTCTTAACAATAGAGATTCTGCTGCTGTCCGTATACTAAAGGAAAACTTTACAGGAAAAACAGCTTTAGCAAAAGAATTCAAACTATATGAGTTCATAGCTAAGAATAAGAACATATCTCAGTCAAAAGCAGAAGCGATTGTTTCTACTATTACTGAAATATCCCGTAGATTAGATCAAAAACAACTTAAAGAACAGAAATATAAACTTATATCTGATATTAAAGAGAACTACAACACAGAAGAGTTCTTTAGCATTCAGGTTAGAGATTATAAAGCATTAGCTGCATTGTATTGCTTATTAGAAGCACAAAATAATGCCGATCTTGTAGATCCTTCTGTTCTAGTTGATAACAAAACTACAATATTGGAACATCTTACTTCTTCTCCTCAAAAAGAGAATGATGTTAAAGATACATTGATAGAAGATTACGCTAAATACGATAAAGACCTTAGATTATTGACATTTAAGATTTTATTAGAGAAATTTAACGACAAGTATAAGGATCTTCTGCCAGAACAGAAAAACATACTAAAAGAGTTTATTACTTCAGTTAACTCAAATGCACGTTTACGGAATATAGTTAACGAAGAACTTACTAAAATAGCTTCTGATGTCAAAGACTTAGTTTCTAAAGTAAAAGACGAAGTAGTTAAGATTAAATTAGAAGAGGTAGCAAAAGCTATTACTCCTATCGCTAAGACAGAGAAGATCACAGACAGTCATTTAGTTAACTTAATGCAGTATTACGATTTAGTAAACGAATTAAGAACTATATAATGAAAAGATCTCAACTAACAAGTCTAGTGAGAGAGGTAATGCAGGAGCTTGATGAAGCGAATGTAACAAATGTAGGAGGAGCATCATTTACGCCCGGTGACGGAGCCCAATATGCCACTCCTAAAGCTTTTGGAAAAGGTCATAGAGCAATAAAGACATTAAAGAAACAAGGATACAAACAGGTTAGTCGTCCAAAACGACCATCCCATACTAAAGGATTCGATTACTTATAACATTATGAGAGTAAAATCAGTAACAGAGAGATATAGAGCCGTAAATGAAGGCACTATGAGCAAAAAAGAGTTTGTTCGTCAAATGAGACAGCAATACCCTATGCACATAACCCAATTCAATGGATTTGACGATTCAGTTCAAATTCTAAAGAATAGAGGTCTTTTATTCGAAACAAAAGTTGAAAAAGTAGAAGAAGCTAAAGTATACGATGATAGACCAGCTTTAACTTATTCTTTAGATGCATTAGATAGAGGAATTAGAGTAGAATTGGCTACTATGGGTGTAGAACCTGGACAGCAATCTATCAAAGGAGATGATCTTAAAAAAGCTACTAAGAAAGCTAAAGATAATCTTGAAAAGAATCCAACACATTATTTAGACTTAATGTCAGGTGAATCTAATAAAGTAGATAAGCAAGACAAAATGAAAGAGACTAAAAGAGGAGCTAAAGATACAGACGTTATGAACGGTTTGAAGAAAGCTACCTTAAAAGAAGGGTATACAGAAGAACAAATTGAAGCTGCTGTTCAAAGAATAAAAGAAAGAAAAGCAGGTGAACATGAAGACGGAACTCCTAAATCAAATGATGAAATGGGAGATGATGAAAGAGAAGACTTCTATAACAATCTAGACTCAGTAGAAGAAGAAAAAAGCGAAGAAGAAAAAGAAATTCAAGGCTTTAAAGATAAAGCATTAGTAGATGCAGGTGTTAGTTTAACAGGAACAGGAGCTTCTACTCATGAAATTGTATTCGACCATAGAGGAACTACACAAACAATAGCTTTTAGAGATAGTGAAGAAGCTGCAGAACAAGCAAAATCGAAATTAGAAGATACCGGATACTTCGGAGATAAAAACCTAAGAGTAGTTCCTGCAGGTATGAAAGAAGATTCAGTAGATGAATCAGGAGAACCTGTAATGGTAGATGGAGAAGAACTACCTTTTGAAGATGCAGTATACGATTTAATAGAACTAACAGGTGATATGATTTCCCGTGAATGGGATCACGAAGAATGGTTAGATCATATGGAAAGTCATGAACCGTACCTACTTCGTAAAGATATATTAGATGCAGCAGCTAAAGAGTATCCAGAAGATATAAATCCTTTTATTGAATATTTAGAAGGTATCGGCTACGAACTCGGCCTTAACGAAAAAGTAAAAGAAGAAAAGAAAGATATAGTTAAAGAAGCAGGTAAAACCGCTCTTATTCAAACTATGAATAATGCAATCTCAGCTATTAAAGGTAAATTTGGAGATATGCCAGGTATTACCGGTATAATCAGAGACTTCTTAAAGACACATTTAGATGATTTAGCTAATGGAGCAGATCCATTAGATGAATTTGAAAACTATGTTGATGCAAACTACGATTCATTATCTGAATCAGAGGTATCTGAAGAATATAAAGCAGCTTTCGATTCATTAATTGAAGCAATTAAAGAGCTTAATACAGATGGAGATGAAATATCAGCAGCAGCAGATGCTATGGAGTTCATTGGACAGCACTACGGTATACCATTTGAGTTTGAAAGTATAATGCCTTCAAGAAGTGATTTAGAAGAAAAGAAAGGAAAAGATTATAGTGTAGAGCTTTTAGTTCCAACTGTTGCATACGATGTTGAATCAGGAGAGTTAGCAGATTCACCTTACGCATTTGCTACTGAAGATGAAATTGAAAGCGGAGAGGCAGATGTTACTACCTATACCGACGGTGAAGAATTAGATTCTTTTGTGTTTGATAACGATTACGAACAGGCAGTAAACTTCGCTGAAAGGTATCCAAAATTAATAAAAATTAATAGTGGTAACTCTGTGGAAGAAAAGAAAGGAAAAGATCACGACGGAGATGGAGACATCGATGGAGATGATTATAAGTCTGCTAAAGATAAAGCTATCAAAAAAGCAATGGGTAAAGATGAAGAAAGACCATCAAAATTCAAAAAAGCAGGTGAAAGATCTGGTTTTGATATGAGAGGTATAAAAGAAGCTGGTAAAGATGAACAGATTAAAGAAGCTGTTAAATCTATTATCAAGAAAGTCTTAACCGAAAATAAATTAAACGAAGCAGCTACAGGAAACTTATCTAAGTTCTCAGATGATTATGCTGACTTCGCAGGAATGACTCAAATTATCAACCAGCTTGAAAACCTTGTAACAGAGGTAGAAGGATTCTACGCAAAGACAGGAGAGAAGCTACAGAAGGTATTTGATTCAATCGGAAACGTAACAAACGAAGAAGGATTAAAAGTTGGAGGCTTTATCGCACCGGCTATCGAATCAGCATTCAAGAAAGATATTCAGCCAGTAGTTAAGAGAGGGTTTATGAATTCAGTTCAAATCCCAACTATTAAACAAATCACTCAATCAGACATAGATTTACACAACTCAGGTGAAAGGTCTTTAGGAGAAGAAGAAATGGAAGAGAAACAAACGATGTTTACTCCGGTAATGGAATCTAAAAAGAATAAATAATATGTCACAATCATTATTAGTAGACGTAACACCATTTAGACCTCTATTAAGAGAATCCAAAACAAAACCTGGAGTCTTTGAAGTAGAAGGTGTTTTACAGCGTGCAGTCGCTAAAAACCAAAATGGTAGAACATATAGTAAAGAGATTCTAATGAGAGAATCTAAGAGATATACAGACGAGTTTGTAAAGGTAGGTAATGCCTTTGGAGAACTTGATCACCCTGAATCTCCCGTTGTCTCCCTAAAGAACGCTTCTCATGTAGTAAAAGACTTATGGTGGGATGGAGACGACCTTATGGGACGTATAGAACTATTAAATACGCCGGCAGGAAATATCGTAAAAGAGATATGTAAAGCAGGTCATACAATCGGAATCTCATCAAGAGGTACCGGTTCAGTACAACAGACAAACGAAGGAACTTTAGAAGTACAAGACGACTTTGAATTAGTATGTTGGGATTTTGTATCTAATCCATCCACACATGGAGCATTTATGAACCCAGTATCATTAAATGAAGGTAAAGTTAAAGCTTCTAAATACCAAAACCTAGATTCAATTATAAACGATATTTTAAGAGCATAGAAATGGCAGAATACACAAACTTTGATTTAAAAAAATTCTTAGCTGAAAATAAACAAGCTAAAAATACTAAGGCACTCAACGAAAACCAATACGATACTGTAAAGCAGATGATAAATCACGACGGTTTTGAACAAGTCGAACTATCTGATGTTAACTCTACAGATAAGCATTTAAAATACGGAGAGAAAAAAGCCGTTATAATGCAAGGTGCTAATAACCAGAAGACAGGAGTTACTGTTGTAGTAAGTAATGATAAGGACGGTATCCAACTTCTCCAATCTATCAAAGACCAGTTAAAAATAGAAGAGCCTATAGGAAACTTTAAAGGTAGCAGTCAAAAAATACTAATGATACCAGGTTCAGAAGAAACTGTAGATGAATTAGACGGAGCTGGATCTGTAGATGCATTAACAGCATTAATCGGTGCAGGAGGATTAGCAGGAGGAGCAGTAGCTTTAAGTAAACTAGTGGATTCCTTAGAGGATGGTAAGTTAGGTGAAAAAGGAAAAGCAGTAGCTAAATTCTTAAGAGACGCTGGAAAAACATTCTCAGGACAAGGAGCTTCAATGAAAGAAGAAACTACAGTAGAACTTACTAAAGAAGAAGCTTTCAAAAAAGAAATAAAGGATCTTTTAGATTCATAATACTTAAAAGATATGTCAAATACTTTTAACCTTAAGAAATTCTTAGTCGAGAATAAACTTACTTCTAATAGTAGACAGCTAGGTGAAAACGAATATTCTTCCGAAGAAGAAGATAAAGTACACCAAATCATGTCTATTGTCAAAGAGAAAATCGGATTTGACTACCCAGTATTTGAAGATATAGTAGAAGATGCTATTGCATTAATGGATGAACAAGACGGAACCGAAGCTGCAGACGCCTTATACGCAGCCGCTGAAACTTGGAATGAAGAGTTTCAAGATAACGGAGACGAAAACGGAGAAGATATTACTTCTCGTATGATGAGCATATTAAATGATATGTAATCATAAACAATAATTCCCTCGGACGCTACCGAAGGCAGGTGTCGATTCCCTCACAGAAATGTGGGGGTTTCTTGTTTTTGTAAAACATATATATTTATATAAACAATATACGATCTCTATATCGTATTCAAACAAACTTTTCGCAATTACAGTTTAACCATAACTGTAGAAAATCACACAACAATTTATTTTTAAAATGGCAAACAAAGATTTATTCAAGCAAGCTATTGCTGAAGCAAAATCTGTAAGAGAAGCCGCTATTGCTAACGCTAAGGAAGCTTTAGAAGAGACTTTAACTCCTCATCTAAAAGACATGTTAGCTGCTAAACTTCAAGAGATGGAAGATTCTCAAAAAGACGAAGAAGTAGTTAATGAAGTTGAAGAAGAGATTGAAGAAGCTGCTAAAGAAGAAAAAGAAGAAGCAGTAGAGGAATCTACATCAGGATTTACTACAGTAGAAGAAGCTGAAGAAGAAGAGGTAGAGGATGATTCAGAAGAATCTGAAGACGAAGCCGAAGAAGAGGCAGAAGAAGAAGCTGGTGAAGAACCTGCTGAAGAAGAAGCTGAAGAGGAAATCGACGGAGACGAAGACTTATCAAAGTTATCAGTTGACCAATTCAAAGACATGATCAGAGACATTATTGCTCAAGAAGTAGGCGGAGAAGCTGAAATGGGAGCTGATATGGATGCTGGTGATATCGAAGGAATGGGAGACGAAGCTCCAATCGAAGAGCCTGGTATGGAAGCTGAACCAGAAATGGGAGCTGAAGACGAGGAAGAAATCGACTTAGACGAACTTTTAAGAGAGTTGGAAGCAACTAACGAAGAAGAAGTTAAAGAAGAAGAAGTAGTTGCAGAAGAAGAAGTTGAAGAAGGAGATTACAAGAAGAAGAAAATGGAGGAAGAAGAAGAAGTTAAAGAAGAGGTTGAAGAAACTTCTGAATTAGCTGAAGCTTTAGAGACTATTGAACAACTTCAAAAAGATCTTCAAGAAGTTAATCTTCTAAATTCTAAACTACTTTATGTAAATAAAATCTTTAAGGCTAATAACCTTTCAGAGTCACAAAAAGTTAACGTAATTGCTGCTTTCGATAAAGCTGAAACAGTAAAAGAAGTTAAACTAGTATTCGAAACAGTTTCTGAAAATGTAGTTACTACTAAAAAAGAAACAGTTACTGAATCAAAATTTAAAGGTATGGCATCTAAAGCTACAGGAACAACAGCTTCTAAACCAGAAGTAATTGCAGAAGTATCTGATGCTGTAAAAAGAATGCAAAAACTTGCAGGAATTATTAAATAATTAAATTACAAATAAACTAAGATGGAAATTAACAACCTATTAGAAAGCTCGAACCAATACAAAAGTGTTCAAGCTGACGCAGCTAAATTGTCTCAGAAATGGGCTCAATCTGGCTTATTAGAAGGTATTAAGGACGAAAGAGTTGCCGGAAACATGGCAATGATCCTTGAGAACCAAGCAAAACAAATCGTAGCAGAAGCTAACTCAACTAACGTAGGTGGAGGATCTTTCTCTGCTGGAGCTGGTGAGCAGTGGGCTGGAGTAGCTTTACCTTTAGTACGTAAAGTATTCGCTCAAATCGTAGCACAAGACTTCGTATCTGTACAACCAATGAACTTACCTTCAGGACTTGTATTTTACCTAGACTTTAAATACGGTACTGCAACTAACGGAAGAGGAGATGGCGAAAACATGTACGGAAACGTATCTACCGCTAACGACAAAATGTCTGTAAACGAAGAAGTAGAAGGTGGATTATACGGAGCTGGACAGTTCGGTTACTCAATCAACCAAGCTACTGCTAACGCTACTGCAACTGTAGCTGCTGCAACTTCAGGATCTGTAAACCACGAAGTAGGAATTGACCTAGCAGGTTTAGAGACTGTATCTGTACCATTAGCTTCTTTGAGTAATGCAGATGTTGACGGAGTAAGAGCATTTAGATTATCTTCTGGTGCTGTATTAGCACAGTACACTAAAGTAGTTGGTTCTAACGTAGTATTCGTTACTGCTGCAGGAACAGTTACTGACGGTGCTTCTGAAGCTGTAAAATTCCACGTATCTCCAGTAGATAATGATAGAGGTGACTTCGAAGCTGCATCAGGAGCTGCTGTTGATACTTCAATCACTATCCCAGAAATCGACGTTAAACTTGCTTCTGAGGCAATTGTTGCTAAGACTAGAAAGTTAAAAGCACAATGGACTCCAGAATTTGCACAAGATCTTAACGCATATCACTCTATCGATGCTGAGGCTGAGTTAACTTCATTGTTATCTGAGTACATCTCTATGGAGATTGATATGGAGATCTTAGACATGTTAATTGCAGGAGCAGTAACAACTGAGCACTGGTCAGCAGAAAACAACAAAGTATGGGATGGATCTAACTGGTCTGTATCAACTTCTGATTTCTACAACACTCAAGGACAATGGTTCCAGACTTTAGGAACTAAAATCCAAAAAGTATCTAACAAAATTCACCAGAAAACTTTAAGAGGTGGTGCTAACTTCGTAGTAGTATCTCCAACAGTAGCAACTGTATTAGAAAGTATCCCAGGATATGCAGCTAACACAGATGGTGATTCTATGGAATTCAACATGGGAGTATCTAAAGTAGGTAGCTTGGCTAACCGCTTCAAAGTATACAAAAACCCATACATGACTGAAAACACAATCCTTATGGGTTACAGAGGTTCTCAGTTCTTGGAAACAGGAGCAGTTTATGCACCATATGTTCCATTAATGATGACTCCATTAGTATACGATCCAGAAACCTTCACTCCAAGAAAAGGTTTAATGACTCGTTATGCTAAGAAGATGATTCGTCCAGAATTCTACGGAAAGATTTATGTAAGCGACATCGCTACTATCTAATCTTATTCTTAGATTTAATATTAAGAGAGGCCTTCGGGCCTCTTTTTTTATGTATATTTATAATAACAAACTAAACGTTATTAATATATGCCTTCAAACCACCACACGGACGATGTATTCGTTCAAAAAAGAAGACCAAAAAATCCTATTAAATTTAACGTTCAACTTAACGACGAACAAAAACAAGCCAAAGCCTTAATATTAGAATCACCAGTTACCGTAATAAGGGGAATGGCCGGTTCAGGTAAGACATTAGTTGCTACACAAGTAGCTTTAGATATGTTATTTACCAAACAGGTAGAAAAGATTATCATAACAAGACCAACTGTATCTAAAGAAGAAATTGGATTCCTACCAGGAGATCTCCAAGCCAAAATGGACCCTTGGTTAGCACCTATCTATCATAATCTATATATGTTATATAGCGAGGAGAAGGTTAAAAAAGAATTAGAAAATGGTAACATAGAGATTGTCCCGTTTGCTTTCATGAGAGGTAGAACCTTTACTGATTCATTCATTATAGTTGATGAGGCACAGAATGTCACACACAATCAAATGGAAACAGTCATTGGACGTCTGGGAAGAGGTTCAAAAATGGCGATATGTGGTGATATGGCACAAATTGACTTAAAAGACAAGAGAGAAACTGGTTTTTCTTTCCTTTCCCGACTAGAAGAACAAGTACAAGGATTCAGAACTATAAATCTTGAACACAATCACCGTCATGATATAGTTGCTCCTATACTAAAGGTATATAGTACATTTAGAGATTAATAACTATTTATATAAAAACTATTAAATGGCTAATGTAACTATATGGAACGGAAGTGCAACCTTTGTAACTGGTTCCACTCCCTTCGGATTTTACGATAGCGATGCCCAATTTCAAGTAGATGCTGAGAAAGTAGCTAAATTTTGCGGTACTCGACTAGGATATCCTATGATGGATGTTGAGCTTCAAGACCAAAACTTCTTTGCATGCTTTGAAGAGGCAGTTTCCACTTACGGAAATGAAGTATTTCAATATAAGATTAGAGAGAATTACCTTTCTATGGAAGGTTCTGATAATACTAATAGTATAAATAATAAAATAGTTAATCCATCCTTAGATAGAGTAGTAAACATATCTAAAAACTATGGCCAAGAAGCTGAAGTAGGAGGATTTGTAACTAGATACAGTGGTTCAGTAGATATGCAACCATCAGTTCAAGAATACGACCTTGACCAATGGGCTACTGATAATGGAATCACAGGCAGTATTGAAATAAGAAAGGTATTCTATGAAGCCCCTCCTGCAATATTAAGATTTTTTGATCCGTATGCCGGAACAGGAACAGGTATTCAATCCTTAATGGATGCATTTGACTTCGGTTCTTTCAGTCCTGGTGTCAACTTCTTATTAATGCCAGCATCTTATGACTTAATGAAGATACAGGCAATTGAATTTAATGACCAAATCAGAAGATCTTCCTATTCTTTTGAGATGGTTAACAATAAACTTAAAATATTCCCAGTTCCTAAATCAGAAGGTTTATTAAAATTCGAATTCTATAAGGTAGATGATAAGAAAGCAGCTAGTTTTATAGATGGAACAGGGTTAATTACCAATGTAGGTGAAGTTCCTTACGAGAATCCATCATATACAGGTATTAATAGTGTAGGAAGACAGTGGATCTTTAAATATACACTAGCTTTAGCTAAAGAATTATTAGCATATGTTAGAGGAAAGTACCAAACAGTACCAGTTCCTGGTTCAGAAGCTACTTTAAACCAAGCAGACTTACTAACTGACGCAAGAGCTGAAAGAGAAGCCCTACTTCTTAACCTAAGAGAGATGTTAGACCAGACTTCTAGACAAGCTCAATTAGAAAGAAAGGCGAACGAAGGAGAAAACATTAGTAGAACCTTAAAGGAGGTTCCTATGACAATATATATTGGTTAATGAAGCTATCAGACATTATATCAGAGGTTCAATTTAATACATACGAAGGTATGGTTCAGGTAATCTATGATGAAAACACTAATTCAACAGAAATTGCCGCTCTAATGAGGGCTTTGCCTGGTGTTACTACGGTTACCCTTGCGTCTGATGAAGGAAAGAATAGAGAAACGTTGAAAATTAAGTTAATTACCCAAAAAGACGGTATGGCTGCGTTTCAAGCGTTAAAACAGAACGCTATCACTAAATATCCACCTATAAAAGTAATTAATATAGGTAAAAACACCATAGAGAAGAAGTAATGATATTCGGATCCAATAGAGACTTTAATTTACTTGTAGGAATTAACCGAGAACTACTATCAGATGTAGTAGAACAAGAGGTTTTATACTATAAGTTAAGTTTAGAAGAGACAGAAGCCAATTTATATGGTGAAGCCACTTCTAAAACATACTGGTCTCCATTAAAACTGAATTGTCTTATAACTAGAGGTGATCAAGTAGTAACTAACGATGAATTTGGACCAGATATGTCAAGAGATGTATCATTTGCGTTTTTAAGACAGGATTTAGTCGATACTAATATGGTACCTGAGATAGGAGATATACTAAATTGGCAAGAAGATTACTATGAAGTTGATACAGTTAGGGAGAACCAATTATTCGTAGGTAGAGACACGTCTTATAACCTAACACCATACGGACAACAGTTTGGTTCATCAGTATCTATAACAGTTGATTGTCATATTACAAGAAGAGAAAGAACAGGTATCGAATTTGAAGGTACATCATACTAGAACTATGAAAATAAAAGATATACTCAAAGAACAGGACTGGAAACAAGATGATCCAGACTTTAAATCAAAAAAAACAGGAGTTGACCCGGTAACCGGTACTATATCTTGGGATATTGAGTATACACCTTTAAAAGGAGTAGATGACGCTATAGAAGAGGCGTATAAAGACTATAAAGCGGTATTAAAGAAGTATCCTGATGATCAAAAGTTAGAAAAACTATTTGATGTCTTTAGTTCCTTCAAAAGAGCGTACAGAACACACGTAAACCGTAAATATGGCAAGTAGAAAAGAAGTAAATCAACCAATACCTAAATCTCAGGTAGAGTTGTCTCAAAATTCTATTGAAACCTATACCAATCAAGGTAAGGCTCCTGCCCCTGACCCTAAAAGACGAGTAGATCAACGTTCTGTAAAGAATGATGACACTAAAAGACTTAGTATAGGGCTAAAAGATTTAGATGAGGCTATCTTTTACTACTTTAATAACGTAATCAAACCATCTGTTATACAGAATAGTGTACAAAAACCTGTTCCTGTACTATATGGTTCACCAGAAAGATGGGCAGCCGTTCAAAAAGACGGTTTTTATAGAGATAAGAACGGAAAGATACAAGTTCCGTTAATAATGATTAAAAGAGATAGTGTAGAGAAGAACAGGAACCTTGGAAACAAGATGGACGCTAATAATCCTACACAATTTGGTATATTTGAAAAGAAGTTTTCAAAGAAAAACACTTATGATAGATTCTCTGTGCTGAATACAAGATCAGTATTAAAAGAATACCAGGGAGTAGTAATACCAGACTATGTAAACCTTGTATATTCTTGTACTATATTCACAGAGTATATAGAACAAATGAATAAATTAGTAGAATCAGTTAATTACGCTTCTGACGCTTACTGGGGAGACCCTGAAAAGTTCAACTTTAGGGCGATGATTAATAATTATACTACCTCTACTGAGTTAACACAAGGTCAAGACAGGGTAGTTAAAACTACTTTCCAGATTAACCTTATGGGACATATAATACCAGACAGTATAAATACTTTACCACAGGGTAGTAGTAAGTTCTTTAGTAAGTCTTCAGTTCTATTTGGAGTTGAAACAGTAAGTAATATAAATGATATAGATAGAGATGGCGAATAGATACTCAAATACTAGAGTTAATACAACTACAGTACGATTTTATGATCAGGCAATGACTAAAATCAATACTATTAATATAGAAGAATCCATGACAGCAGAACAAAAACTTTACTTGGGGTTAAACAAGGCTTATTCAAGTAATAATAAAACAGTTACTATAGATGAAGTAACCGGTAAGGTACTAACCTGGGAAGATTTAACGTTCGCTACTCCTCCTGCTGGTTTCCCCGATTTAACGAAGACAGATTTCACACTATTTATTAATGGTATGATTGTTGAGACCGACGCTATCGATTCAATACTACAAGAAGGCACTACTGTCAAGGTTACATTCAATGCTGGGTTGAATTTCGAAATAGATTCAACTGATGAGTTTATGATAACCGGGAAATTTGCGTAATAGATGGCATTAATACAGTGGAAACAGATAAACCCCCAACTTCTTGGAAATGGCCGACTTACAGGTTCATTAGAAGTATCGGGATCCATAATACTTAACGGAGTAAACCTCTCTGCTGGATCAGGCGGTGGTGGAATACTACCTGCAGGTGTTATATCTGGTTCTAAACAAATAGAAGATCATGGTTTTGCCACAACCTCATCAGTTAATACTCTCCAAACCCAGGTAAACGGTTTATCCGCCCAAACTTCTTCATATCTTACATCTATAGGTTCATCTAATATAGAGGATCTTTCAAATGTTGATACAACTGGAATAAATAATGGACAGATACTAGCTTATGATAGCGCATCTGGAAACTTTATACCTACCTCAGCAGGACAGGGAGATATAACAGCTGTATATTCAGGAGTTGGACTAAACGGAGGAGGAACATCCGGGGTAGTAGCCCTAGAGGTTACAGCTGGAAACGGAATAACTGCAAATGACAATGGAGTTCATTTAGATACCGGTTCAAACCACTTTATATCAGGTGTAATAGATTTATCTATATTTCAACAGACAGGTTCTTATTACTCTACTACAAATGAAATACAAGTCACCGGAAGTCTAACATTAAGAAAGGACGATTCTGGAGACGCTTTATCCATATATAATGGAGATACAAAAACATTTGGAATATCAAATGAAGGAGTATTACTAATGACAACACAATCTACATCCCCTACTACAGTTTTAGGGGGAATGTATTTAGATGAAAATTATAACCTTTACATAGGTCAGGAATAACAAATTAGTTATATTTATTAATAAGCATTAACTTAAAAACTCGAATAACATGCCAACATGGAAGAAGGTCGTCGTTTCCGGATCGGGAGTATCCCAACTCGCAAATGACGCTAATTATTTAATTGACGCACAGTCTGGCGCAATCCTAACAGGTTCGTTTTCTGGGTCATTCAAAGGTGACGGGTCACAACTTACTGGTATTGCTACCAGTTTAGCTGTTTCTGGATCTACCGGTAATGATTCTTTAAACCTAAAGACTGAAGCATTAAATATTGTCGGTGACGGAGCTGGTATTTCTACATCTGTAGATGCAGCATCTAACACTATCAGTATTGAAACGAATGGAGTAGTATCTGGCTCATCTCAAGTCAATATTACAGGAACAACTGGATATGCTACCTATAGTGGTTCAGTAAAAACTTACACTGATCAGAAAGTATCAGCGGTATCTTCTAGTTTAGCAGCTGAAAAAGCAGCTAGAATCTTAGCTGATTCGGACTTACAGAACAGTTTAAATTCTGAAGCATCTACAAGGGCAGCAGCAGTAACTTCTTTACAGTCTGACTTAGATACAGAAGAAACAGCTAGAATAGCAGGTGATACGGCTTTACAATCTAACATCACTGCTTTATCAGGTTCAGCACACAATCAAAGAGAAGCTCTACAAGCTGACTTAGGTGCAAGCGTAAGTTCACTATCAGGTTCTGCCCATACACAAAGAAGAGCTATTGAATCTTCTCTTAATACAAAAATAACTACTGAGAAAGATAGAGTAGATGCAATCTTAGCAGCTTCTGATGCTGATAAAGATTCATTTGCAGAAATTGTCTCTTTAATTAACACTGTTGATACAGAGAATGATCAAGCATTTGCAGGATATGTAACTTCTTCCAACGCAAGGCAAACAAATATAGAAAATAGCGTAACAGCTTTATCATCTTCTGCGGCAGGAACAGACGTAGCGTTACAAGCTAATATAGACGCTGAAGAAACAGCAAGAATAGCAGCAGACAATACCCTACAAGGTAATATTGATTCTGAAGCTTCTGCTAGATCTGCAGCAGATACAACCTTACAAAGTAATATTGATTCTGAAGCTTCTACTAGAGCAGCAGCAGATACAACTCTACAAGGAAATATTGATTCTGAAGCTTCTACTAGAGCAGCAGCAGATACAACCTTACAGGGTAATATAGATGCTCTTTCTGGTTCTGCTCATACTCAAAGAGTAGCAATAGAATCAGGATTAACTACTGACTACCAAGCAGCAGATACAGCTTTAAGTTCTTCAGCACACGATGCTAGGGTAGCTTTAGCAACAGCACAATCTACAGCTTATATTGCAGCAGATACAGCATTAAGTTCTTCAGTTGCTTCAGCTATTGGAACTGAGCAAGCTAGAATTGACGCAATCTTATCAGCTTCTGAGGCAGACAAAGATTCATTTGCAGAAATTGTAACATTAATTAACTCAGTAGATACAGAAAACGATACTGCATTTGCTGGATATGTTACTTCTTCTAATGCAAGACAAACCGCTATTGAAGGAAGCGTAACAGCTCTATCTAGTTCAGCAGCAACAGCAAACGCTAACTTATCTTCTGATTTAACTTCTGCTTACCAAGCAGCAGATTCTACTATATCAGCTTCATTTGCAACAACTATTGCAAACTTAACCAATGACTATACAGAATTAATTAACATACCAGCAGGTATCGTTTCTGGTTCAGAGCAGCAATTAGCTAATCTAGTAGGTCAGGATGTTGTAGCTAACTCTTTTGCAGGAGATGGTTCACAATTAACAAACTTAACAGTAGATCAATCAGCTACAGTAGCTTCTACATTTACTAACGTTTCTTCTACAGTAGTTACACACAACTTCGATAGTAAAAATGTTAACGTAGTAGTATACGATAGTAGTGATAGAATGATTATCCCTGCTTCTGTTACTTTAACATCTGATAACCAAGTAACTGTAGAATTTGCAGAAAATACTTCAGGTAGAGTAGTAGTAGGAAAAGGTGGACATATAGTATCAGGATCTATTTCCTCAGCAAACGTTGACGGATTTAGCGAATTCAGTTCTTCAGTAGATGCTAGAATTGATGCTTTAGACGGTACATTTGCTACAGATGCAGATGTAACAGCTTTATCATCTTCGGCAGCAGCAGCAAACACTAGTTTAAGCTCTTCGATAGCAACAACAGTTAGCGGGTTGAGCCAAACATTATCTGTTTCTGGTTCTACAGGAACAGTAGATTTAGACCTTAAAACTGAAGATCTTACTATAGTAGGAGATGGATCAGGAATTACAACTTCTGTAAGCGGTAACACAGTTAGTGTTTTAGCTAACGGACTAGTTTCTTCTTCTGCACAAGTAGTAGGAAAATTATCTAACCAAGATGTAAACCTAGGTTCAGGTAATATTTCAGCAGCTACTTTTACAGGTAATGGAGCTAACTTAACTAACATACCATTAGGTACTGCAACAACAGGAGACTACGTAGATAGTTTAGTAGCAGGAACTGGTGTAACAATTACTAATAATTCTGGAGAAGGTGCAACACCGACTATTGCAACAGCACAGGATATTAGCGATTCAGCTTCACCAACTTTCGATACATTAACTCTTACAGGAGACTTAAATGTAGCCGGAACTACAACAACAACTAACCAGACTACTTTAACAGTAAGTGATTCTAAAATCTTCTTAGCAGACGGAAATGCTGGAGATTCATTAGATTCAGCTATTGTATTCAACTATAACGATGGAGTTGACGACACTGCCGGTATCTTTAGAGATGCTACAGACGGTTCAATTACTTTCTTTGGTGCTTATACAGGTAGTGATGCAGTTGGAAATACAATAGATGTTAATGCAGCAGGATATGAACTAGCAACAATTAAAGCTGGTGAATTCGACGGAGCATTATCATGGACTAATGTAACAGACAAACCAGACCCAGAAATTACTCTTAATTTATTAGGACACGTAACTGGTACAGGAGTAACTACTTTAACTGACTTACAAGACGGTATACTAAATATTACCTCTTCTATTCCAGCTAACACTAACTTAACATTAAATGACTTAGTAATTGATGGTAACTTAACAGTTACAGGAACAACTACTGAGAATAATGTTACTACAGTTTCTTCTGACTCACCATTAGTAGTACTAAACACATCAGCATCAGGTAACCCAGATGTAGGTTTAATTGGTAAATACGATTCTTCAGGAACTGAACTTATCAACGGTTTCTTTAGAGACGCTACAGACGGTGTTTGGAAAGTATTTGACGGTTCTACTCAATCTATTACAGATAGTGCATTAATCGATACTAGCAACGCAGGATTTAGTTTAGGAACTATCCAAGCAGCAGAATTTGATGGTGCAGTAGACTTCTCAAACTTACAAAACGTACCAGATCCAACTATTACAATTAACACTTCTGGTGATTTATCAGGATCTGCTTCTACTACATTAACTGACTTAGCAGACGGAGTACTTAGCTTAAACTTAACTATTCCTTCTACTAACAACCAGACATTTAATAACTTAAGTGCGACTGGAGACTTAAATGTAACAGGAGATACAAATACTGATAACTTAACAGCTACAGGAAATGTTTCTGGTAACACTGTTTCATCAACTGGTAACTTAACAGTAGGCGGAGATGCAGCAGTAACAGGAGACATTACAGCAGATAGTTTAACATTATCTGGTAACTTAATTGTTAACGGTACTACAACAACTGTTAATTCAACTCAAATTGAATTAGGAGATAACATCTTAGAACTTAACGGTACAGGTTCTGCTTTTGCCGGATTAAAAGTTAATGATAATAACGGACCATTATCTGGATCATTATTATGGGATGGAACAGCAAACAGATGGATTGCAGGAGGAGAAGGATCTGAAGCAACTATCTTATTAGCAAACGGAGATAATGTAGTATCTAGTTCAGCTCAAGTTAATATTGCTGATACAACAGGATACACAGCATTTAGCCAATCAATCGATACTCATTTAGATGCAGTAGTAAGTGGACTAAACGCAGGAAGTTCTGATTTATCAGGTTCTGCTCATACCCAAAGAGTAGCATTATTTACAGCTCTATCTTCATCAGTAGATGCGCACTTAGATGCTAATGTTTCTTCTTTAGAATCTACTATTAGTAACTTATCAAGTTCAGCAGCATTAGCTAACGCTAACTTATCAAGTGATTTAGTAGCAGCAGATGCAGCATTAAGTTCTTCTGCACACGTACAAAGAGAAGCTATCAAATCAGGATTAGATAACAGTATTAGTTCTTTATCTGGTTCAGCTCACGTACAGAGAGCAGCTTTAGAATCAGCTCAAACAGCAGCTTTATCTAATGTATCAGGAGCATTTGCAGTAACGCAAGCAGCACAGGATGTAAGATTAGGAGATTTAGAAGCATTTAGCTCTTCTTTAGATTCTAGTTTCGCAACAGAAGCAGAAGTTACTTCAGCAGTAGATACATTATCAGGTTCTGCTCATACTCAAAGAGCGGCAATTGAATCTAGCCTTTCATCTGATATTACAGCAGAAGAAACTAGAGCAATAGCAGCAGAAGGAGTTCTACAGGGCAATATCGATGCAGAAGAAACTGCTAGAATAGCAGCAGATAATACCTTACAAGGTAATATTGATTCTGAAGAAACTGCAAGAATAGCAGCAGATACTACTTTACAGTCTAACATAGACAGCGAAGAAAGTGCTAGAATTGCAGCAGATAGTGCATTAAGTTCTTCCATTGCAACTACAATCTCTAACTTAAGTTCTACAATCTCAATTTCTGGTTCAACTGGAAACTCAGATGTAAACTTAGTAACAGATGATTTATCAATAGTTGGAGTAGCAGGACAAACTGAAACTACGGTATCAGGAACTACAGTATCAGTTGGATTTGTAACTAACCCAACAGTATCTGGAAACTTGACAGTAACAGGAGATTTAACTGTAACAGGTGATACTTTTGAAGCTAACGTAACTAACTTAAGTGTAGAAGATAGATTTATCTTACTTAACTCAGGAAGTAACTCAGGAGATACAGGTATTATCTTTGGAGGTTCAGAAGGATCAGCAAACATTGGTTCAGGTATCTTCTTCGATAACCCAGCAGGAGTATTTGGATTCTCTCAAGGAATTGGTTCAACAGATGTGGCAGCAACACACCAATCAAAAATTGGTAACATTGAAACGTCTGCATCAGCTCCAGCGGCAGCTCCAACATTCCAAGGAGCAGGTACTATACACGTAGATTCTTCTTCAGGAGACTTATACATCTATAGTTAATACAAATAAGTTAATATGCTAAAAAGGTTTTTTAAAATGGCAATAAATAGACAGACTAATAAATTAGATAACATTGATAACTCGGCCTCCATAACAGATAAGGAGGCTGGGTTTATCATAGCCAAGTTACGGCAGGCTACATACACTGGAGCAGAATTTGAAACATTCTACACAGTTGTATCTAAACTGCAAAAGTTAGTCGAAAAAAATAGTAAATAAAATTAGGCCTTCGGGCCTTTTTTTATTATATTGTATTTATAGATTCTAATACTATTTATTGTAAAGATATTATAGGCCCGAAAGGGGAGTGGACTTAGCAATAAGTAGCCAACCGTAATTTAAGTATATGCCAAACTGGAAAAAACTCATAGTAAGTGGTTCAGACGCCACTCTAAACTCATTGAATGTAACAACTAACGTTGTTGCAGATGAAATAACAGCTAATACTATTAATGCTACTACGTTTAACTCAACTGTAGTATCTTCTTCAGTAGTATTTACATCTGGCTCTAATATCATAGGAGACGAGCTAACAGATAATCATCAAATAACTGGTTCGGTATTTATTACCGGTTCATTAAATGTAGAGGGAACAATATCTGCATCATCTTATCAAGGAGATGGATCACAATTAACAGGGTTAGTAGCTGATGTAGTAGAAACAGCAACAGTATTTGAATCTTTCACCAACTCTCTTTCAGTAGCAGTTCCTCATAACTTTAATACAAAGAATGTAATTGCCACAGTCTACCAAGGCGATGAACAGATTATACCAAAGAGTGTAACAACTACGACAGATAACGTTGTAACAATTACTTTCAATACACCTACAACAGGTAGAGTTGTTGTAGCAAAAGGTGGTCATGTTGTATCAGGAAGTATACAACAAGATTTAGATCTATCAGAAATAGATCAACATATCATACCTTTAACAGATAATACTTACGATTTAGGTTCACCAACCAAACAATGGAGAGATTTATACCTATCTTCAGCATCTTTATATATTGATGGAACAAAAGTAATATCTTCTAATACAGATACACTCACCTTTACTACAGATGTAGGACAAAGTATAAAACTCTTAGAGACAGGCGGAGATGATATAACTCTTCAAACTGATACTGGTAATATAGAGTTGAAAGGAACAGTGGAGATAGAGTCTGGTAAGAAGATTACCGATAGTGCTGCTAATATAGTTAGATTTGGAAACTCTATAGGGGTAACTGGATCTATAGAAACTACAGGAACAGTAGACGGTATTGACTTACAAGCATTCTCTTCCTCAGTAGCAGCAGGACTTGCCAATACTACGGCAGATTATACTGAGTTAACAAATATTCCAAGTGGAATTGTATCTCAATCAGCACAAACAGTTACACACCTTTTAAACCAAGATGTAGATTTAGGCACTGGTGATTTAACCGCAACTGATATTACATCTACCAACTTTACAATTAATAATACCCTAACCGCACCAACAATCACAGGTTCCCTTTTACGTTTAAATGAAAACGGACCTGGATTAAGAATGACCAATGTAGGTGCATTTGATAACTCATCAGGCAATTTCCGAATATTTTCAACTAACGATTTAATACTTTCTACAAACGGTGATAGTGGAACTGCAGTAACAATTGATGCAACTTCTAAAGATGCCAATTTTGTAGGAGCAGTAACAGCATCAGGTATAGAAGCTGGAGGACACATACTTCCTGATACTACTGAAATATATGATTTAGGTTCATCAGATAAAAGGTTTAGAGACCTCTACTTAAGCGGGTCTACAATCGATTTGGGAGGTACCAAAATATCTAGAGACAACACAACAGGGGATATTGAATTTAAAGACGGCGGCGGTAATAGGAAATCAATTAAAGTTGAAGAACTGACTATTGGAACCGGAGCTACCGCACGAAAAATTAAAGTGAATAACGGTAAAGTACAGTTCACCGATGAAAATAATCAGATTGAATCCGCACAAACAAGTTATAAAGACTTAACAGACGTACCACAAGGAATAGTGTCAAGTTCCTCTCAAATAACTATAACTGAATCTCAAATTAGTGATTTATCCCATTATACTGATTCAGATACTAAAATAAAATTAAACAGTGAAGGAGTTATAAGCGGATCATCACAAATATCTATTTCTAATGCGTCTGGATACTCTACATTTTCCAGCTCATTAAATACTACAATTCAAACAGAAAGAAGTAGAATAGATACAATCCTAGCTGCTGCGGATGCTGACAAAGACTCTTTTGCTGAAATAGTCACTTTAGTTAACAGTGTAGATACAACAAACGATCAAGCATTTGCTGCCCACTATACAGCATCAAATAATAGGTTAAATTCCCTAGAAGGATTTAACTCAACTATAGATTCAACGATTAAATTAAAACTAGATACAGACGGAGTAATTTCAGGTTCGTCTCAAATAGATTATAATTCAATACAAAACCAACCGGTGATACCTACTGATAACAGCTCACTTACAAACGGTGCAAACTACTACACTAAAGGGTCGGGTCAATTATCCGGTACAGGACATGATGGATTATCAGTCTTTGCTGTACCAGCAGCAGACACAGATTTTGCAATAGGAGTAGAGGGAGATGGTTCTATTTTGAGATCGGCTTTAGGATTAGGTCATTATGCTACTTTATCTCAAGGACAATTATTCGGAATAGGAAATGATGGATTATCAGTCGCTACTGTACCACCAAACGGCTTAGATTTTGCAATAGGAGTAGGAGATCCTTATACTTTAAGAACTAGTATCGGATTATCAGCTAATGATAACGTAACATTTAACTCAGTAGATGCACCGATAAAAGAAACAAGGGCAGGAGAATCAATAAACTTTTGGAAAGGTACTCAAGCTCAATACGATGCATTAGGATCATATGATAATAACACTATATACTTTACTACATAGATGGGAGTTTATGTAGGAGCAACACCAATATCAAAAGTATACCGAGGAGCAAGTGTACTTACCGGACTTAACCTAGGTGTAGGTACGACATGGTCTCCAGGACCAGCCCCTCCATCTTACCCTGGCTTTACAGCTGTTACTTCGGCTATGGTACAAAGTGTTTCTTCAACTGGTGGGTATATAATATCACAAGGCGATGACGGACCAGGAGGAAACTATAAAGTTGCTTTCCAACATACCTCATGGGGATGCGGAGGACCAGATAACGGAATACAGATACTACTTAAAAATACTATTTATTGGTCTAAAATTATTTTTGATTGGGAAGGATCTGGATTTGCATCCTGTTGGAGTTTTATGCCATCTGGCGGTGGATATGGAGCAAGTCTAGGACTATCTTCTGGTAACATGCTAGATATAAATGAAGCAAATGGACATGATAAAATCACGAATAACGTAGGAATGTGGGAAGTAGCTTCATTTCAATCTCATGATAGACACATAGGATGTAATAACGCCGGTAATAACCCTTTCGTTCAAAACTCAGGCTATAAAGCATTTACCATGTACAGAACACGAAATATTACTGCAGGAGGGTATGCAGGTATACATCATGGAAGAAGCTGTAGTACTTCTGGACCTTCTACTATTACTAATATTTATATAGCATAAATCTAATATAAATGACTACAGAAACATATATAGAAAACGGCGTTACAATTAATATAATAACACCTGATGAATCAGATTTAGCTTCTACAGAACTAAAAGAACAAAGAAAAAATATTTGCATTAACTGTAATAAGTACGATAGTGAAGAGAATAGCTGCAACAGCTGTGGATGTATAGTTGACACTTTAATGACTTTTAATACCTCTAAATGCCCAGACAGTAAATGGTAGTAGGTAATTCACAATACCGTATAACACTAAAACATTAAGATAAACCAGTTACAATAAATGACAATTTAACCATATTTATTAATAACACAGAAACAGTAAACAACCTATTTAAAAATGAGAATAGACAATCCAATTTCAACTAACGCCATCATCACTGGTTCCTTCACAGGGTCATTTAAAGGGGATGGTTCACAATTAACAGGAATCGAGCACCCAAGTATCCCAGCAGGCGTTGTTTCTGGTTCGGAACAGATCGTTATTAGCGATACTACAGGGTATTCGACTTTAAACGATGCTGTAACGTTAAACACAGCAAAAATTTCTTTTGATGCTGCATCAAGTTCTAAACTTGATGGTATTGAAGCAAATGCAACAGCTGACCAATCAGCAGCAGAAATAAAAACAGCTTACGAATCTAATGCTGATACTAATGAATTTAGTGATGCTGAGAAATCTAAATTAGCCGCTTTAGAAGCTGGAGCTACTGGAGATCAAACAGGAGCTGAAATCAAAGCTTTATATGAAGCAGAAGCAGATACTAACGCATTTGACGATGCAGCAGTTTCTAAATTAGCAGGTATCGAAGCAGGAGCTACTGGAGACCAAACAGCAGCAGAAATTAGAGCAGCAGTAGAAGCAGCAACAGACTCAAACGTATTCACAGATGCAGATCATACCAAACTAAACGGTATTGAAGCAGGTGCTACAAATGATACAGCAGCATTATCTTCTCTAGATACTAGAGTAACAGATGTAGAAGGAGATGTAGCAGCTATCTTAACAGGAGCAGATGCGGACAAAGATTCTTTTGCAGAGATCGTAACATTAATCAACTCAGTTGACACTACTAACGATTCAGCCTTAGGAGCTCACGTTGCTAACACAAGTAACCCACACTCTGTAACAAAAGCTCAAGTTGGATTAGGAAATGTAGATAATACATCTGATGCTGACAAGCCAATCTCTACTGCTACCCAGACAGCTTTAAACGCTAAACAAGCAGCTGGAACATATAATACCATCATAGGTACAGATACAGATTTAAATACTGCAGGAGCAGAAGTAGTAGATCAAATCAATGTTACAGATGGTGTTATTCAGTCAATGAGTAAGAGAACATTAACTCTTGCAAACCTTGGATATACAGGAGCTACTAACGCTAACTATATCACAAATAACAACCAGTTAACTAACGGTGCAGGATACACAACTAATGTTGGTGACATTACTAGCGTAGGTGCAGGTAACGGTTTAACCGGTGGCGGTTCAAGTGGAGCAGTTACTCTTAACGTAGTTGCCGGTAACGGACTTTCCGTTGCAGCTGATTCAATTTCAATGAGCGGTACATATACTGGAAACTTTACTGCAACAGGAGATATATCAGCTTACTCTGATTCACGTCTTAAGAAAGATGTTAAAACTATCGAAGGAGCTTTAGATAAAACTAAAGAACTTAGAGGTGTAGAATTTACACGTATAGCTGACGATACTAAGTCAATCGGTGTAATTGCTCAAGAATTAGAAGCAGTATTACCAGAATTAGTATTGACAGATGACGAAGGTATGAAATCAGTAAACTATGCACAGATTACAGGTTTACTTATCGAAGCAGTAAAAGAATTATCTGCCAAAGTAGACGAATTATCTAAATAATTCATACATTAGTAAGATATGGGTTTTAAATTAAACGTTGATTTAGAGACAAGTAGCGGACCTTCTCATGAAGTGTACGTTAGAATAGAAAGTCTCACTTTTAATAAAGTTACATCAAATGTATCGTTTCAATTGACATACTGGATAGACCAAGAACATGCTAAAACTTTCAATAGAGAGTATTTAGACCAAGATACAAACAACGCTGTAGGACTGATTCAGGAGAGAATTTTATACTTTCCTGATCAGAACAGCGATGGAGAGGAGATCTTACTTAGTCACCATTATGAAATACCGGCAGCAAGAGAAGAGGAAGTGGAGATACCGGAGTTTGAAATTAAAACAATACAAAAGGAAGTACCTTATACAAGCTTTGATGAAGAAGGAGAAGAGGTCACTCTTTACCGAACAGTAACCAAAGAAGAAAAGGTACAAACTGGAACGAAAAAACAACTTAAAAAAGTAATAGATACCAAATTAATTGAAAATATATTTGAGTTCTGCTACGGAGTTACGAAAACTAAATTGATGGAATTTTTTCCTGAAGATAAAATCGAAACAATAAAATAAAATGGCAGTATACACATACGGTAACCCCGGCCCAATAAACTTTAGTACTTTTGACATATGGGCTAACAATGTCAGCAGTGATACTAATGCGGGAATCGATAATGCACTAAGTGACTGGTATCCAACACAATCTGCTCCGTACCAAGCATCTACTCTATCTGGAGCAGTTGCATTCTACGGTTCAGTTGCTGCAGGTACAGGAGGAAGTGTAGGATTAACAGCCCCGTATAGTGTAGGGTCTACATCAAGCTTTACAGTAAAGAACTTTAACCTAGTTGCTTATTCACTAACACTTACTGCTTCAGCTACATACCCTTACACTTTCCATAGTTGGAGAACAGCTAGTGGTGGCGGAGGTACACAACTAAGTACTTCTTCTACCCTTACAATAAGTAACGCAAGTTCAAGTACCTTAAAAAATCCAACTACTTATTACGCTTACTTTACAACTACACACATCGCTCCATAATAAGAGTTAACTAAAATGAAAGGTTTTGAATATAATTTGGGTTTTAGAAAATATAGAGAAGAATAAAAACTTCTATAGTAGGTTTAACATACTATTACTTATAACATCAACTATCCTTTGGAAGAGAAATCATCCGGAGGATATTTGTATTTTATATGCAGATGATATGACTATTGACCTATTAGCTAAATTGAAAGTACTAGAGGTATGGGATAAAATTAAACCCTTACCGAATCCTAGAAAAATCGATAAATCAATATTCTGGGCATCAGCTAAACTTCAAGTATTAGCACAACAAACGGAACCATTAATTTTAATGGATAACGATACACATGTATACAAACCATTAAAACAGTATCTTGACTTATCTAAAGTTTACGTCACTAATTACGAAGTCGGTAAAGGCTATTATCCAACCGCTATAGATCCTTTTATACGTAAGTTAAGCTACAGACCAAGATGGAAAACTGAATCGGTAAACGTATCTTTTCTTAACCTACCTGATCCTGAATTTACTAAAAGGTACGCTGAAAAGAGTTTAGGAATGATGGAAGAGCTTACTTTTCATAAAGCACCTAACTCCCAGTATCTAATATTTGCAGAGCAGTTACTTCTTCGTCACATGTTAGATAAAGAGGAAATAGAACATAGAAGTATCTTATCAGAATATTGGGACTGTAAAAAGTGGCAATGGGGAGATAGACATGATAAAGGGTTATGGACTGAAGAAGAGGCCTCCACTAAATTCAAACATTACGGACCATTAAAAGGTTTTGTACTAAATAACCAGGTTGATCAAAATTACGATAGGGAGGTTAAACACTTGTTAAATTGTATTAATATTCCTAATTTAGATCTATCGGGTATTAAAAAGAGATAAAATGTCTATAATTAATAAGGAGTTTGTAAGAACTCACGTTACAAGTAATAAGGTTATAACTAAAAGACCTGATGGAACAGAGATTTTAGATTATCAACCCGTACCCTACAGATGGACACACGGGGCTACTGAAAACCACTTAGGAGACGGACTACTAATATACACAATCATTCAGATAATGAGGTATAAAACAGTAGTATGTTTAGGATCCGGAGGAGGGTACATTCCCCGTATAATGACCCAAGCCCGTATAGATTTACACGATCAAGGTATATTTGAAGGAGATAAAGACTACAATTGGGGTGATATAGGTGTAACATACCTTGTCGACGCAGCTAACGGAGTTGGCGGTACACCTAACTACTTAGAAGAAGATTCTTATTTTAGACACCAATTCTGTCCAAGATTTATAAAAGATACAACAGAGAACGCTTATTATAACTTTTTTGTTAAACAGGATATAAAAATAGACTTTTTACATATTGATGCAGGTCATTCATATGAAGATGTTAAACAAGATTTTGAACTCTACTCTAAACTCTTATCTCCAAATGGAATAATATCTATCCACGATACAGATGAGATATACCAGAAAGAACTTATTATAACAGAAGATGAAAAAGAATATTACGACTTATTTGATGGTCCTCCTAAATTCATAAAAGAGATTGGACCTGAATGGAAACAGTTCAACTTTTTTAACTCAGGACAATTAAGAGATAAACCTTCATCAACCGGTATAACATTATTACAGCGTGCCTAATTTAGTTACAGTAGTCGGAGAGAATACACACATACTTCCTCATATGTTAAAACATTATGAAGATGTAGTTGATAAACAGTATGTAGTAGTCTACAGACAGTCTGAAAATGATAATATACTAGAAGAAATAGAGGAGTTGGGGATTACTCCACATAGAGTAGTAACTGAACCAAAATACAACTGGAACAGAGTAACAGAACTCTACAACGAAACTAAAAGAACTAAACCTAACGACTGGTGGATAGTGTCTGATGATGACGAACTACAAGTATATCCAGAACCTATTAAAGATATAATAGAGACATGTGAGAGAAACGGTTATGACTTTGTTACAGGAGGTTTCTTAGATAGGATAGGTATAGATGGTACTTTCCCAATAGTAGACAGAGACACAAATCTTCACAAAGCTTTTCCTTTAGCTGGATTCTTTAGGTACCCTATGTCCGGGGCATGTCCAAACAAAGTAACTTTGATGAAAGGATATCAAGATGTTACACCCGGTCAACATTATGCTCAATTCAAAGATGGAAACAGTTGGGGTAAATCTCATCCTAAAAGAATGCCGATAGAAGAAGTATTCACTCAAGTACATCATTTCAAATGGGATTCAACATGTATAGAGAGGATAAAAGCAGTAGCCAATATTAACAAAAGATATGCATACTCAGATGAATACGAATTAATGTATAAAGCAATTAGAGGTAAAAACTGGAAAATAGATATAAAGAATTATGAGTTTCTAGTTGAAAAATTAAAGGAAAGTTCATATATTGAATATATGGATTATTCTAATTGGAATAAATTAATAGATAAAATTGTTTTAATATGAGTGCAAAAGTCACCAAAAGTGCAAATTTAGAAGAGAAAAAAGTAGCCGCATTAGAATCAATAGCTAGTAGCTTAGATGCATTAACATTATGGTTAGAGGAAATTGACAAAGAAGAATGGGACGGTAGAATTCAATACTACTTATCTGAATTTCATAAGTTAGTTCCTAAAGAAGATCAATAAAGTGCATAGACTAGGAATAGTAGTACCTTTTAGAAATAGATGGGAACATCTAGATGTATTTTATAAAGAAGTAATCCCATACCTTACTAAATCTAAAATAGATTTTAGGGTAATAGTGGTAGAACAAGACGATGCATCAGCATTCAATAGAGGTATGTTATGTAATATAGGATTTCTACAAGCCAAAAAGCTTAACTGTGATTATATAGTTTTTCATGATGTAGACATGATTCCATTAGATATAGATTACTCCTTTTCTGAACACCCAGTACATTTAGCTTCAGATGAGCTACCATTTGATACATACTTTGGAGGAATAACCCTTTTTCCTGTTAACGATTTTGAAAAAATAAATGGGTTTTCAAACCACTACTGGGGTTGGGGATTTGAGGATGATGACTTAAGGTATAGATGCGATCTCGAAAATATTAATTACGGTAATTCAAAAACTCCAGTCTTTAATAACTATACAACTACAAGCTACCTTAATGGTGTTGACGCATATATAGAGGTAGAAAATAAAATAAAATTTATAAGAAATTTTAACATAGAAATAGATCTTAGGATTGGGGAAATAATATATGACGTTGATAAAGCTGTAGACTATTTTACCATTTTATGTATAAAAGGTAATGATTTAGCTTTAAAATTTACTTCGTTTAATAGGTTTACCTTACAATGGTTCGATAAAAAAGGTATATATTACGATATAACCTCTAACGTAATAACCAACAGAAGTAATAAGGTAAGTGTTACCTATAATACAAGAGAAAATACTATGACTTTCAAAGTAAACAATGAGTTTGAAAAGACTGTTTTACTTAAAAATAAGATTCATAATTACTCTAATGAAAAAAATATAATAATAGGAACAGACACTAACAAAGAGGAGTTTTTTAAGGGGGGTATAGATAAAGTTAAAATTACGAATAATAGTAAAGAAGTTTTTGTAGGGAGTAATGATAACATTGAAAACTACTTCTGGACAGATACTTCTAATAACTCCACAGGAGGTAAGTTTTATAAAGTAGACATACGGAATTATACACCTGATGAGTTTTTAGGCAGAAGGGTGCCATACAGAAGAGAAAGTAAAATTAAAAGACTTTCACATGAAGATAGCGGGTTTATAAACGGTAGATGGAAACATGATATGACAAGGTGGAATCAATTAAGATTCAATAACGAAGTAGTAAATGGAGATAAAGATCACAAAACAGATGGAATTAACACCTGTGAGTTTACATATAGAAATAAAGAACGAAAAGGAAGAGTATTACATATAAAAGTAGGAATATGAAATTAGGAGTTTGCGTACCTTATAGAAATAGAGAGTTACATCTACATGAGTTTATACCAAAAGTAGGAAAGTACTTAAAAAATCAAGGAATAGAGTTTCAAATGTACTTTGCACATCAGGTCGATGATAAACTCTTTAATAGAGGTGCTACAAAAAATATAGCAGCAAAACATGCAATAGAAGACGGATGTGACTATGTTGTATTTCACGATATCGATATGATACCAGAAGAAGGAGGAGGAGCAGACTACTCATTTCCAACCGAAGGACCTCGTCATATAGCTACCCAAATATCTCAAATGGACTATCAACTAAAGTACCATGAATATTTTGGTGGAGCTGTCTTATTTTCCAAAGAACACTTAGAAGCTACAAACGGATACTCTAATGACTATTGGGATTGGGGTATGGAAGATGACGATTTATTTTGGAGATGTCATAAAGAAGGTTTAACCTTAAATACATACCTTACTAAAGAACCAGAAGTACAAAAGTATTTCAGTTTTAACGGGGATAATTCCTACATAAAAATCCCATTCAGCAGGAACACAAGAGGATTAACCTCTAGATCACATACAATCTCAGTTCTCTGTAGACCTTACCAGCAACCGGATAAGAATAAAATATTTCTAATAGGAGATAGAGAAAATAAATATGTAGAATACCCTATTTTTAGAATCCCAGGTTACGATTACGGTATTTCATTTAATAATTCTAGAGCACTGTCACTTACGTATTGGAATACATTTAATAACCATCACTATATGTGGGTGAAAAGGTATGACGCACAATGGAGTTGGGTAACAGCGGTATTTGATGCTGATAAAAGAGTTAGTCACTTGTACTTAAACGGAACAGAAGTAGACTCTAAGGGAGGTTACGGAAGCCCGTCTCCTCTTAACTGGACAGGTAAGCTTAAAAACTACGGACCATCGGATATATATTTAGGAACATCTCCTTCTTTAGATGAAACTAGCGGTTATAAATTCTTTAAAGGAGACATAGCAAAAGCATTTACATGGAAAAGAGCCCTCAACCCAATTGAAGTACAGACTTTACACAAAGAGATTCCAAACGACTATTTAACAACCTACATAGATGCTAACGAAAATAATGACGAAATTGAAAAGTATAATGTAGAAGAGAAAGAAGTTTTGTTGCGGATTCCTAACTCAATACTTCCGTTCCGTAAAGAAGGTAGATTTAGATGTCTCCCTCATGAAGATGAAGGATTAGTAGACGGAAAATGGAAAAAAGGCGATACTACAGCTAAAAACGAAGAAAGATACGTACTACAGATGCAACAAGGTAAAATTAACCATAAAGTTGACGGTATCGAACAGCTTAAATATGAAGTAGTTAAAAAAACTTACCTTACTTCATGGGCGGTAATGCTTGATATAAAATTATGAACGATAGATTAAGTAAACTAAAAACTAATTTAGATAAAGTAGGCTGTGGTTTCTGTTTAGCTAAATGGACACAAGTAACCTTACATCTAAGCACAGGTATGACGCATTCATGCCATCATCCTGAACCACATAAGATACCGTTAACAGAGATTAAAAGAAATCCTTCAGCTCTTCACAATACGTCTTTCAAGAAAAAGAAAAGAAAAGAAATGCTTGAAGGTAAAAGACCGGAAGAATGCAATTTCTGTTGGAACATAGAAGATAACTCTAATTCATTCTCAGACAGGGTTTTTAAATCTTCTGAACCATGGTCCCTTGACCAATTTGAAAATATCAAAAATTCATTCTGGAGAACAGATTATAATCCAAGATATGTAGAAGTTTCATTTTCTAATACGTGTAATTTTAAATGTGCATACTGCGGTCCTCAATTCTCTTCTAAATGGATAGAGGAGTTAGAAAAATTTGGACCATATCCAACGTCTGGAAAATTTAACGGAATGAGTGAGTTCATTAAAAAAGGCACACTACCATACAAACAATCTGAAGACAATCCTTATGTAGAAGCATTTTGGAAATGGTGGCCAGATTTATATAAGGATCTACATACTTTTAGAATTACTGGCGGAGAACCTTTACTTTCTAAAGATACATGGAAAGTATTAGAATACATACAGAATAACCCCAACGTTAACCGTAACTTATCACTATCGATTAATACAAACTTAGGTGTACCGGATGTACTAGTAGATAGATTTATCGATATTGCTAATGACTTATGTACTAACAATAAAGTTAGAGAGTTGACTATATTTACCTCAATAGAAGCTACCGGTAAACAAGCTGAATACTTACGTACCGGCCTAAACGAAGAAGTTTTTTGGAGTAATGTAGAAAAAGTATTAAATAGACTCCCGAAAGTAACTGTAACCGTAATGGCAACGTACAATGCTTTATCAGTATTTACATACTCGGAGGTTATAGAAAAAGTAATGGTACTAAAAACAAAGTATGCAAATACACAAAGATATTGGATATCCGCTATACAGTTAGATACCTCATACCTCAGGTACCCTTCTCACCTTTCTGTCAAGATTCTTAGTAGAAAAGATAAGGAATTAATTAGGAAGTCTGCTGAAAAGATGCTATATTACGGTATAAGAAAGTTTACACCTGGAGAAATAGGATTCTCAAATACCGAAATACAGAAAATAAAGAGAGTTTACGATTACGCTTCCTCTCATGATACTTTTAACATTAAGCAAAATAGAAAAGATTTTAAAATTCATATGATGGAAAAGGATAAACGGAATGGAACTAATTTTAAAGAAGTATTTCCTGAACTTGAAAGGTTTATAGACAGAATTACTATTTAATATAAAGTGTAATATGGTTATGGAAAACAAAAATAAAATCTGGCTACTAGACCCAAACAGTATCTGTAGCACTTACCCAGAGGATCCTGTTAACAACTACCTAAACTCCGATAATAACTGGAGTTTGGAATTAAAATGTAGTTTAAATAAATTGACGGGTAACGATGAGACTATTTTTTGCGTACTACCTAATTACATAGGGTTGGATGTTCATAAAAATACTCCTTATTTAAGTATAACTTATAAAGACAAAGGTAATGTATTCTATGAACTACCTTTTAACTATATTCCCGGAAGAGTAGATACTTATAAGTTGGAATATTCTATACAAAATGGTATTGTATTTTACTTAAACGGTACTAAAGTATTTAATTCGCCTATAGTAGAGCAAATTGAAAGTCAACCAAAACAAATAGTAGTAATAGGAAGCAATACTACAGATACTACCGAAAAATCTGCTAGGAATAGTAACGTAACATTATATACTTTCAAAGCTTATGTAGAAGGTGTACTTGTTAGTGATAATGATTTTTCCAATATAATAGCTAATAAGACTATAGATCAAACAGGAAAATTAAATTTCCTACAAAATTAATTATGAAAGACATAGAAAAAATACTTGACCCAGTCAAAAAATACACTACAGTTAGAGAAAGCTTAAACAAAGTAGGATGTGGTATGTGTCTGGCAAAGTGGACTCAGGTTACTATTCACCTACATTTAGGAAGAAATCACTCTTGTCATCACCCGGATACTCATCCTATACCTATTGCAGAGGTAAAAAAAGACCCATCAGCACTACATAATACACTTTTCAAAAAACAGAAAAGGAAAGAAATGTTAGAAGGAAAAAGACCTTCTGAATGCGGGTACTGCTGGAATGTAGAAGATAACTCAAATGAATTTTCCGATAGAACCTTTAAATCTTCAGAACCATGGTCGGCACCTCATTATGATGAGATAGTAAATTCTCCATGGGATAAAAATATTTACCCTAAATATGTAGAAGTAGCCTTTGCAAATACGTGTAATCTAAAATGTTCATACTGTGGACCTTCTTTTAGTTCGGCCTGGGTACAGGAAGCTGAGCAATTCGGGGCGTACCCAACCACAGATAATTTTAACGATATAAAATGGATGCAGGAACAAGGACGTATGCCTTTTAAACAGAAAGATTACAATCCTTATGTAGAAGCATTTTGGAAATGGTGGCCAGATCTATACCAAAACCTACAGACATTTAGAATCACAGGCGGGGAACCTCTCCTTGCTAAAGATACATGGAAAGTACTAGACTATATAATAGAAACTAACACCCCAAATGAGAAACTAAACTTATCAATTAATTCTAACCTTTCTGTCCCGGATAATTTAATAGATAAACTTATAGAAAAGGTAAATAGAATCACATTACCTACAAACCTAATAGGCTCTTCAGAAAGCAAAGTAAATGAATTTGTACTATTCACCTCAGTAGACGGATGGGGTAAACAAGCGGAGTACGGAAGAAGTGGTTTAGAGTTTAATAAATTTTGGGACAATCTTAATAAAATACTTACAAAGTGCCCTAAACTGACAATAAGTATCATGAGTACGTACAACGCACTTTCTGTACCTACATATCATAAATTAATAGATGAGGTACATAATATGAAAATACAATACTATTCAAAATCGAGAGCATGGGGTTCAGCATTAGGGCTAGATGCTTCTTACTTGAGACATCCCTTACATCAAGCAGTACAGGTATTACCTCAAGAATTTAGCACCCATATTAAAGGACATGCAGATCAGGTAAAAGATCTAATGAACGCAGAAATGAAAAAACATAATCATACCTGGCCTTCTCCTTGGACGTATTCGGATATGGAACATACGAAATTAAGTAGAATATATGATTGGATGATCGCACCACAAGACGAAGTGTTACTAAACAAATCAAGAGCAAATTTTTATAGATTTTTTAATGCCCATGATGAGAGAAGAGGGACAGATTTCATTAAGACTTTTCCCGAATACGAAGACTTTTTTAACCACTGTAAAGAATTGAGCATAAATGGAAAATACAATTAAAGAAAAATTAAAACAGAGTAAAACATTCTGTATCCTACCATTTGTACACTTGTACGTACACCCGGATGGAAAAATAGCACCTTGCTGTATAGGAGAACCTTTTGAAAATGGACCTAACCTAAAAACATCCTCTGTTGAACAACTAGTTAATAGTGCAGAACTAAAAGAGGTTAGAGAGTTTATGGCTGAAGGAAAAGAACATTCAGCCTGTCAGGTTTGCTACAACGACGAGAGGATTAGAACTACTAGCCAAAGAACACATAGTAATGAAAAATTAAATAATGGAACTTATACAGTCCCAAATATTGAACTAGACTATACCGTACCTGCAGAAATACAGCATCTAGATATCAGATTTTCAAATTTATGTAATTTAAAGTGCAGAATGTGTAATCCGACATATTCAAGTATGTGGTATGAAGATTGGTCAAAGCTGTATGTTGGTTCACCAAAGGCAAAAACAAAACTAGTTAAAGCTGATGAAAACGCGGTAGAAAAAATTAAGCCGTATATAACTAAGTTAAAAACAATATATTTTGCAGGAGGAGAGCCGTTACTTATGAAGGAACATATGGACACTTTGGTATTCTTACATGAAACATACCCGGATGTAGAATTACCAAACAGTAATGGATTCGGTAAAGACTTACAGTTTCACTACAATACAAATCTACACGTGTTAAAATACGACGGAGAAGGTTTTATAGAGAAATGGAAGGATTTCCGAAGAGTCAATTTATCTATTTCTTGTGACGGTATAGGCCCGGTAGGAGAATACCAGAGAACAGGGTTCAAGACTGAAAGGTTAATTTCTAACTTAAATACCTTAGTTGAAAAAGGATTTAAACCACTTTCTTATGTTAAATTTGGTGGACCACAGCCTAGACTTAATTACAATTTTCAATATACAGTTACACCTCTTAACATTTATCATATATTTGAATTTATAGATTTTCTACTTGAAAATAATTATATAGAGAACGATTACGATGTCGACTTTAGGTATGCTTGGACTCCATCTGAACATACAGTCAGAAATATGCCGGATGAATATAAAACACCAGCACTAGAGTTTCTAATTAAACAACGTGCTAGAAAAATGTCTAGTGCTACCTCTGCCGCACTTGAATCTTTAATTTCATATATTCAAGAACCACCGCAAATTACTCCTGATACATTTCATAAAATAAATAAACGTATGGAAGAGTTGACATCAACAGATAATGAACATACATATTTAGATTTCCTAACTAATAACTTTAAAAGATACCAATAAAATGACAAAAACAGTTACACTAACTTTTGAAAATCCAAACAAAGATAGATTTACAGTAGATTTTGAAACATTACCTACAGTACCAGAAAGTGTACTTAATTCATGGAGCAGTAAATTTATGCAGTTTCTAAACACACCTACAGGTAAAGTAGAAACTAGATTTAGTGCATTTGAATTACCTAGAAGAAGTAGAGAATATCTCGTAAATAAATTAGAAGGTATAATTAATAAGATAAACACCAGTTGGCTTAATACCGAATATGGGTATACTATAGAAATCACAGAAATACCGATTGACTATCCAACTTCAGTACATAACATCGTACACCATCATTTCGAAACATTGATCGGGCAGTTATGGAGCCACAGTGACTGGTGGAATTTAATAATGGATAGAAATGACGGTACACCTGACTATGAATTAGCAAAAGCAGTTAAAGGTCTTAACGAAATCTCTCACGAATTAGAAGAATATAACGGGATTCCTAACTTAGCACCACATTTACATACTCTTTTTATTTACGATAAAGACGGTTTACAAACAGAAGTACTTCCCGAGGAGGTAAAATCAATGTTTAAAATTGGAAATATAAGAGGAGCAGTCTTTTTACAGTATACACAAACAGGAAAGACATTATTTGAAGTGCTCAATGACGACGATGATCATATTGATATTGAAAATATCAGTGCTCATAGATTAGTTAATGGTTCTGTTTCTATTTGCTTTGCATCTAATGCACAAGAACCTAAAGAAGGAGAAGTAGACATATGGCAAACTAAGGCAGAAGCGTTTGCTCAAGAACATAATTTAAATCTAGATGATTGGAATTTAGCTCTTGGTAGACCCCACCTTGGTCAATTGGTGTATGAAGATATAGATGAATTAGTTGAAAAGATCCGCGAATATGATCAACTAGTAGGAATGGAAATGGACGGAGTTTATAAAGAGATACCTAGGTATGAAGATATAGAGTACGATTTTAACTAAGTGAAAGCTATTATCATATCCGGATTCCTTCACAACCTCTCAGATAATATTTTACCGTTTCTAGATCCCTACACTGATGTATATATTCATACTTGGACTGGAAACGGTAACGAAAGGTGGATTAGGAAAGTAGATCGATATAATAAATTCTGTAATTCAATTAATATCTTAATAGAAGAACCAAAATTTAAAAAAAAACTACATTCGTATATGTACTCAACCTGGAGGGCTGTAAACTTAATTCAAAGTATTGAAAAATATACAACAATTTTAAAATTCAAACCCAACTTAGATACCCCTAATATCCCATATAGAGGATTACTACATGAATACTTTCACAAAGCCAGTATACAATCTAGACCCTTATTACATAATACAGATAAAGAATCGTGTTTTTATGGCTCTATATACTACCAAACTTTAGATGAACGTATATTTACAGGGTACCCTTTGGCGTTTAAAAAAGCATTTCATATTTTATTCAAAGACTTCTATAACCAGATGATAGACCTTGACGGTGAACTCTCTCAAAGGTACGGAGAGGATTACGAAGGAAGTATATTCTGGATGGAGTGGTTCGAAAATAGAGGTATAAAATTAATACAGGATTTAGATTTAAAGTTACCAAATAATATACAACAATGACAAAATTAACTCAAGAAGAATTACAATCAATACAAGAAATTAAACAACGTAGAAAAGCAATCACTGAGGAACTAGGTTCTATTGGATTGATAAAACTTCAACTAAAAACTCGTCAACAACAGTTAGAAGCTTTTTATGTAAAAACTAATGAAATAGAAGGAGAATTAGCTAAGACCTTAGAGGTAAAGTACGGAAGAGCTAATATCGATACCGAAACAGGTGAAGTTACCCCTATAGAAGAGTAGTTTTAAAAAGTTTTAGTCTATTTATATATGTAGTTAAATACCACTTGCTTACCTACTGGTTTTACAATATCTACATATATTTATTATAGACATAAAATAAATTTTACCAAACATGGCAGAAACAATAATCTCACCAGGTGTATTCCAAAGAGAGAATGACATTTCATTTATCCAACCAGCACCAGTAGAGGCAGGAGCAGCTATCCTAGGACCTACAGTAAAAGGACCGGTTGAGATTCCTACAATCGTTACTTCGTATAATGATTATACAAGAAAATTTGGAGTAACATTTGAATCAGGATCAGACAAACACGAATTTTTAACCTCAATGGCTGTAAAAAGCTATTTTGATCAAGGAGGAAATACTTGTTTAGTAACAAGAGTAGTAAGTGGGTCATTCACTGCAGCTACTTCTACAGATATTATAGACTCAGGTTCTTCAGGGACTTCACCTTTTGTATTAGAAAGTATAGGAAAAGGTGTAATATATAACAACCAATCTACCTCAACATACGGTGATGAGAACTCAGACGGTTCCCTAGTTTCTGGATCTGCTGACAATTTGAGATTTGATATTTCAAATGTAGACAGTAGAAAAGGTACATTCACACTTTCTATTAGAAGAGGAGATGATAACACTAAAAACAAAGTAGTTTTAGAGTCATTTAACAATCTTTCTTTAGATCCTAATTCTCCTAACTACATTGAAAAGGCAATTGGAAATCAAGTTAAATCTCTTAACGGAGATGTAATTCAATCCTCAGGAGATTACGTAAACAAATCAAACTTTGTTAGAGTATCTGCTGTAAATTCACCTACATTAAACTACTTAGAAAATGACGGTGTAACAGTAAGAGGGAACTATGCAGATTTATTACCTATAGCACAATTAGGAGGATTCCAAGGAGCTACAGGAGATATTGCTCCAAACGCTAAATTATATCACAATGTAGATGCAACTAATACACAAGGTTTAGCAGGATCTGATTACGATAATGTTATTACATTACTAGGAAATGCTGATGACTACCAATTTAATGTAATCTCTGCACCAGGCTTAGTAAACGCTTTACATGGTACTCAAGTGGATAATCTTATCTCTCTTGTAGAATCTAGAGGAGATAGTATAGCAGTAGTTGATTTAGTTGGACATGGTTCAAATGTTAACGAAGCTACAACTCAAGCAGGAGATCAAAATAGTTCTTATGCAGCTTCATACTGGCCTTGGCTACAGGTTCAATCATCTACAGGTAAAAATGTATGGGTACCAGCTTCAGTTGTTATACCAGGAATTTATGCTTTCACTGATGGAGCAGCAGCACCATGGTTCGCACCAGCAGGACTTGTAAGAGGAGGAATCGTTGGAGTAATTCAAGCAGAGAGAAAATTATCTAGAACAGATAGAGATTCATTATATAATGGAAAAGTTAACCCAATCGCTACTTTCCCTGGAACAGGTTTAGCAGTATTTGGACAAAAAACTTTACAAACTAAAGCTTCTGCTTTAGATAGAGTAAATGTTAGAAGATTATTAATTGACCTTAAGAAGTTTATTGGTGATCAGGCACAGAACTTAGTATTCGAACAGAACACAATAACAACAAGAAATAAATTCTTATCTACAGTTAACCCTTACTTAGAATCGGTAACACAGAGACAAGGTCTTTACGCTTACAGAGTAGTAATGGATGATACTAACAACACAGCAGATGTTATCGATAGAAACCAATTAGTTGGTCAAATCTTTATACAGCCAGCAAAAACAGCAGAATTTATTGTATTAGACTTCGTAGTAGAACCAACTGGTGCTTCTTTCGCAGGATAATTTTTTAACACAATATTTATAATAAAGAAAAATACAACATGGCAGTATTAGATCCAAACGAAATAATGTTCAGAGCATTCGAACCAAAAGTACAAAACAGATTTGTTATGTATATGGACGGTATTCCTTCCTTCTTGGTTAAGAACGTTAAAGCTCCAACATTTACAGATAACGTAGTAAAGTTAGATCATATTAACTCATACAGAAAGATTAGAGGAAAAAGAGAATGGTCAGATATGACTATGACTCTTTACGATCCAATCACTCCATCAGGAGCACAAGCTGTAATGGAATGGGCACGATTATCTTACGAATCAGTAACCGGTAGAGCTGGTTATTCAGATTTCTACAAAAAAGACTTAACACTTAACGTATTAGGTCCTGTAGGAGACATCGTAGGAGAATGGATAATTAAAGGTGCTTTCTTACAATCAGGAGATTTTGGTCAGTTTGACTGGTCATCAGATGCTGTAGTAGACTTAAACATTACAGTAGCAATGGATTACTGTATCTTAAACTACTAAGATAAACCAACATATTTAATAAAGCCCGGATTTTATCCGGGTTTTGTTGTTTTAAAAATAAAATGTTCTTATATTTATATCTAGAACTAGTTACTATTAAATAAAATTTATGGAATCAAAATTTCAACTACCTACCGAAACGGTAGAATTACCATCAAAAGGACTATTATATCCTGAAGATTCTCCATTAGCTAAAGGTACTATCGAAATGAAGTATATGACAGCTAAAGAAGAAGATATACTCACAAACCGAAACTATATTGCGGATGGAACAGTAATAGACAGGCTTTTAAAGTCTTTAGTTGTAACCGAAGGAGTAGATTTTAACGAGATTTTAGTTGGTGATAAAAACGCAATAATGATAGCGGCTCGTATTTTAGCTTACGGAAAAGACTACACCATTACTTTGGGTACAGGAGAAAAACATACAATCGACTTATCGGCTTTCTCTGAGAAACCATTACACCCAGGTATACAGGAAACAAAAGTAAACGAATTTAAGTTTACTTTACCGAGTACTAAAAATGAAGTTACTTTTAAGTTACTAACACAACAAGATGAGATTAGTATAGAGAAAGAGCTTACAGGCTTAAAAAAGATTGATAAGAATAGTTCTCCTGAAGTAACAACTAGGTTAAAACACATTATTACATCTGTAAACGGTATTAGAGATCAAAAAGATATTAGAGATTTTGTTGATAACTACATATTAGCTAAAGATGCAAGAGCATTAAGAGCAGAGTATGCTAAAACACAACCAGATATTGACCTAACTTTAAATATTGAAGGTGTAGAGGAGGGCACTACCCTTCCAATAGGGTTAGACTTTTTTTGGCCTGACTCCCGAGTATAGAGCATCAATATTTAAACAAATACATGAAATAGTATTTCATGGAAATGGAGGGTATAGTTGGCAAACAGTTTATAGTATGCCAATATGGTTGAGGAACTTTACTTTTAACAGTATAAAAGATTGGCATGACAAACAAGCAGAGCAAGTAGAGCAATATAACTCAACAAATCAACCTTCAAAGAATAACGATATAAAAGGACCCGATATAAGTCCTTCCTATACAACAAAGGCTTCTAACTAATAGGAGCCTTTACTATTTATAGTATATAGACAACAATGGCTAGAACACCAGAAGAAATAGAAGACTTTAATTTAGGTGCACAGGAATTCCTTTCTGCAGTTACTTCTATATCAGAAGCATTAAAAGAAAATGCTAAAGCTGTAAAAGATACTACAGGAGAAACACTTAGTAGATCTATTGTACAGACAAGCAAAGCTAAGAAACTAGCTGAGGAATATAAGCAACTTTCACAAGATGCTCTTGGAAGTACAAAAGTTCGTGCAAAGATACTAGGGGATATAGACAACCTAACCTCTATTCAGACCGGTATTCAAGCAGAAATAAATGAACTTCTAGCAATCCAAGAATCCGGTGCAGAAGGTTTATCGCAATTAGAATATGAAAGATTGGAGCATCTAAAAAATGCTGTTGAATATTTTAAAGGCTTTAGAGATATAGCTGAAGAAGTAAGGGAAGAAGTAGAGGGTATAAATAGTCAAACAGAGATGTTTGATAATCTTGCCGATTTAACCAAACAAATTCCGGGAATAGGGGTAATCTTTGGTGAATTTGGAAAAGCCTCTAAAGCAGCAGGTGAGGCAGCAGCCAAAGGTGGAAATGCAATGGCTGCAGGAGCTGCACAATTAACAGGAGCTGTAGGTAAACTAGCTTCGGCATTTGCTATAGGTAAAATTCTTTCCGGAATAAAAGACGGGTCTCAAAATATAACCGACTTATCCAGAAATTTAAATATAAGTCGAGATGCAGCCGACGAACTTAATGATAGGTTCAACAAACTCGGTAGATCTATAGTAGGACTTACAGGAGCAGATCTTAGAAAAGCTACCATGGACGTATCTAATTTTTTAGGTATATCTGCTGAACTTAGTGCCGATACAGCTAGATCTATTGGCCTAATGACTAAACGCTTAGGTTTATCAGCTGAAGAAGCATCCAAAATTACTTCATTTACAGCTGGTACAAATCAGGAACTAGGTGATTTTACTAAGAACTTAATAGGAACAGTTCAAGTACAGAATGCAGTAACCGATAGTGCAGTTAGGTATCAAGATGTTTTGAAAGATGTCTCTAACGCTGGAGCAGCAACACAACTTACAGTTAGTAAGTTCCCTGGAGGTTTAGCAAAAGCAGCATACGAAGCCAGAAAATTAGGTTTAAACTTCTCTATGCTAGAAAAATCTGCCGGTTCATTACTTAACTTTGAATCTTCAATTGAAGCAGAATTAGAAGCTGAATTACTAACTGGTAAGGAATTAAATTTAGAACGTGCTAGAATGGCAGCACTAACTGGAGATAATGCTACATTAGCAGCAGAGCTTGCTAAAAACTTTGGAACAGCCCAAGAGTTCTCTAAACAGAATGTACTAGCTCAAGAAGCCCAGGCGAAAGCAATGGGAATGACTCGTCAAGAACTTGCAGAAACTCTTGTCAACCAAGAGGCTATGAGAAATCTTGGAATGGATGTTAGTAAGGACTTCAAAGAACAGGTTAAAGAACGTCAGCAGCTTATTGATAAAGAACGAGCTTTAGGTAATGTAGAAAAAGCCAATAGATTAGAAAAACAACTTTACGACAATATAGGGGATAGTGAGTTCGGAAGACAAGAAAAGAACTTATCACTGATGGAATCTCAAGAAGAACTTCTTACACAAATAGCTGAATCTGCACAAAGTATAGCTAAACCTTTTGATCATCTAAGTAACCTTATGACCGGATTAGGAACCTCAGCCGGTAGTTTTTTAGAGTTTATTGGAAAAATAGGAATAAAATTTAAATACCTAGGAGCTATATTTGGAAAAGTAATTAGTAAAAACATAGACGGTATCTTTAGTTCATTAAAAGGATTTTTTCCTTCTCTATCAAAAATGCTTGCAAAAGGTGGCAGTAAAGCACTACTGAAGAAAATACCAGTTGTAGGAGCATTGTTTGGGTTAGGTCTTGGAATAAAAAGAATGCTTGGTGGAGACTGGTTAGGTGGTATAATGGAACTAACATCAGGAATCGCAAGCATCTTCCCAGGAGTTGGAACAGCAGCTTCAATAGCTGTAGATGGAGCACTCTTAGGTATGGATGCAGCTGGTATTACAGGAGAAAAAGCACAAACAGTTGAAGGCTCCCTTACAACATCAGCTTTAGGTACGGCAATGAGTTCGATAGGAATTGCCGGCGGCGGCTTATTAAGTTCTGTTGCAACGTCAAATTTAGAAAAAGCGTTAGAAAAAAGCGCTAAAGCATCAGAAGAAGCCGCTAAAGTAATGAAAGAGAAAGAACTGACCGTTAATATGGACGGTAATAAAGTTGGACATAGCTTAGCTTTAGCATCTAGTAAATCAAAGTAAACTATTTATAATAAAAAATAATGGGACTAATAGACAAATTAAAAGAAACACCTTACGGACTTAAAGGACAGACACCTTCTAACCTAGCTTCAGCTACAGCAGCCGGTGATTTACATTTTGACCCTAAAACAAAAGGACATAGAGGAGGTCATACCGACTTGGAATTAGGAGGAAATACTTCAAGATATATAGACAACTTACCTAAGTAAGTAAAAAATGGCTATTCTAAAGAACTACATAGAGGGTAACCTAACCCAGTTGAATAAACTCAAATATGGAGATACAGCTACGATTGGCAATGAACCAATTGTACAGAAATCTATACCAACTGATATTAGAAAAGAAGGACCCTCATCAAATGGTATTTCTAGAAGAGTAGATGATTTAAAACGAATCGGCACTATACTTACCCAGAAACCTGGATTAAAATACCTTGCTAATGAAACAGCTTTAAATGCAGCTAAAGTTAAACCAAAAGAGAGTAATACAGTTGCCGGAACAGTTCTTAATACGATAGGAGCGAATCTCTTTAACTCTGTTAAAATTATTGGTTCTACATTAGCTCAAGTTCCTTTGAATGGAACTGGTACACATTTTGTAAAAGGCTTTGCAGGAACAGGTAAAGGTACGTACTTACATGGACAGGTTGATGTAGCACCGCATGTTTTAGCTAAGAACGGGGCACCAATCCTTGCAGACGCAACATGGGCATCTGTAGTACCGCAATTACCACCAGGTGAAAGAGATAACAAAGATAAACAGGACGAAAGAAATAAAGGGACTAAGTTTCTTCCTGGAGACGGTAAAGGAGTTACAAAGTTAAATAACCCTACCGGCAAAGTTAAAAAAGAGACACGAACATTATTAGGTGATCCGGGATTAGGTAAAAGAAGTATTTCTGATTCGTATGCAACCTATAATAATATAGACACTCAAGATAAAATAAATTTACTTAGTCCGTACAAAGGAACAGTAAAACCTGTTAAAGAATCTAGGGATTTAATAAAATTTAGATTTAACGTTATAACTCCTGAGGATAATACATACTTACATTTTAGAGCTTATTTAGATTCCTTTTCAGATGGCTTCTCGGGTAATTGGAGTTCATTCAACTATGTCGGTAGAGGAGAAAATTTCCACACCTATCAAGGTTTTGATAGGCAAATAAGCTTAGGTTTCAAGATAGCAGCACAAACAAGATGGGAGATGAGACCTCTTTACCAGAAGATTGTGACACTTGCATCCACTACAGCTCCTACATACTCAGGGGAAGGGTATATGAGGGGTACATTTGTTAAGTTAACTGTAGGAGACTACGTAAGAGAAGTCCCTGGATTTATATCTAGTGTTAACTACACTTGGCAACAAGACTACCAATGGGAAATAGCAATGAATAACCCAGAAGCCCAAGAGGCTGGATCATCCGGAGCCGACATAACACAGCAGGAACTACCAATGGTATTAGATTGTCAAGTTAACTTTACTCCAATACATACGTTTACTCCTCAAACTGGATTATACCATTATATTACATCTGATACAGTAAATACACCTCAAAGAGAGTTATTCTTTTCTAAAGAAACAGACGGTTCACCGGGTACTATTATACCGGAGAGGAGTGGAGTTCAATATGAAAAAGCTAGATCATTAGACCCAAAACCTATTACACCATTACCAGTTACAGGGCCATCAGCTCCAACAGATTTAAATTTTTTAGTTAAGTAAGTTATGAGTAGATATAAAGACATTGAAAGTACCGCTACAGATAGTGGAAGAAGGTATAGAAGTAACCCTATATACCCAACTGTTCCACCAACCGAGGATGATATTTACATTATTACAACAATAGGAGATAGGTACGATACTTTAGCATTACAATTTTACAAAGATTCTTCTCTATGGTGGGTGATCGCATCTGCAAACAATCACCAGAAAGCTTCTTTAGCGGTAACACCGGGAATACAGTTAAGAATTCCAGCAAGTAAATCAGAAGCTATTAGATTATATAACGAGGTAAACTCTACTAGATAATATGTCATTAGGTTATAAATCAAGTTCAATAATAGGCGGACCTCTAGACAGTAATGTTATAGAGCAATTTAAGGTAAGAAGAGAAACTGTTAATAAAAAAACAGGTAGATCAACTGAAGACGTACTTGCACTTAACAGTAATACCGGGTGGGTTAAAATGACCTCTTCTGTTGATGTAGAAGTAGGAGAAGATTTAGACGGAAATACTGAATACTCAAATGCCCCTGCTAGAAATAGTGTATTACTAGGAGGAACGTTAGCTTTTAACCGTCAACTTGGCGGAATCTTTAATGAAGTAGATACTGCATATAAAAAGTCACAACTTTTAGGGTATAGACCAATGGCCGGGATAACCGGTTTTCAAGTAGATGCTAAAAACAACTTCGGTACTTTACGAGTAGCAACAGTAAACTTCAAAGTAAACTCAGTAGAGGAACTAGACGAATTAGAACAACTCTTTCTTAGACCAGGCTTTTCGGTTTTATTAGAATGGGGTCATTCCGTTTACTACGATAATAGTGGAAAGCTAGAATCAAATATAAACACATTTGGCAATCAGTTTTTCGGTAAAATGAAAAGTGATGATATCAGTAAAGAAATAAAGAAACTTAAAATTTCTAGTTCCGGCAACTACGATGGGATGTACGGTATAATTAAAAATTTTATCTGGGCTTACAATTTAGATGGCGGGTATGACTGTAGAGTAGATATAGTTTCTAAAGGTGAGTTGATAGAGTCTTTAGAAATGGTTATATCACCATCTACTGTAACTAAGTTCAAAGAAACAGATTTATATTTTAAGGAATTACAAAATAAAACAGCTCTACATTCGTTTCTTAATATTATTAAAAACGCAGAAACTGAAGCCTACCATTCAACACAGGAAGTAGAAAGTAGTAACTTGCTGAGTACTTCTATAGACGCTGCATTAAAAGAGTTTGTACCGGAAATTTTCGATAAATTTAAAAAGAACCTCACAGAATCGGGTAGAGGATTCCACGTACTAAGAGCCCGTGTAAGTGGAGATATAAAAGAAGAGTTAGGTCAATGGACTAGATTTATTACTTTGAGTTCTTTATTAGAACTAGTAAATTTACTCTTTACAATAAAGACACATGATGGTGGACTAATAAAATTCTTTATAGGAGATAAAGGTAATAAAGTAACCACTCCTTTCCTAACATTTGAAAATCATTTCGCACTTGATCCCTCCATTGCCGTATTACCCAAATCCGGTAAAAACAGAACCGAAGGCATTTCCAGATACTATAAAATATGTGAACAAGCTGAAATACCTTATACTGAAGACGACCTTCTGAATATCTATATTAATATTGATTTTATACTAAAAACTGCTGACAGTATAACAGAATCAAAAGAACCTACTTCTAAAGCATTATATGACTTTTTAAATGCTATATTAAGAGGGGTTAATAGTACTTTAGGAGATATAAATGACTTTGACTTACATTTTGAAGAAGAAAATAACACCTTTTATGTAGTCGATAGAAAAATAACACCTTCTAATACAGACATAGAAGAGTCATATTTAGATTTAATTGGCTTAAACTCTACAATGGAGAACATATCTTTTGCATCTAAACTTTCAAGCAATGTAACTTCTATGATGGCAATAGCAGCACAAGCTGGAAATACAAATGTGGGTAACGATATGCTTGCTATGCAAACCTGGCAGGGTGGTTTGGTAGATAGGCATAATAAGGATAAAAGAGTTTCATTAGACGAAGTAGGAACTACTAATAAGCTAGGAAGTGATATAGACTTTGAAGATCAAAAAAGATTACTAGGTTTTATTAGTAAGTTAGATACTACTAACCCATATTATATAAAATACAACAAAGAAGATATACAGGGACTATACCCAACCTTTAGGTTGTTAATGGTTCGCTATTTAGAGTTTGAAACAATAGATAAAAAACTCAATCCAGCTGGATTAATTCCATTTGAACTTTCTTTTACAACAAAAGGTATAGGAGGGATGAAGATTGGACAGGCATTTAAGGTAGACGATAAAATTATACCAAGAAGGTATAGAGGAAATGTAGCATTCCTAGTAACAGGCGTCTCACATTCTATACAGGCTAACAGATGGGTAACTGATATAAAAACCCAAATGATCATTACAGGTAAACCAAAGGGTATAGAAATAAAGAAACAACCCCAAGCACCGCAAATATCCACTGTACAGCAGTCTACACCTACTCCTAACCCTAGCCCTAGAAAACCTATACAGGACCTTAGTATATCGCAGAAAGGAATTAACCTAATTAAAAAAGCAGAAGGATTTGAACCAAGAGCTTATGTAGACCCAGGTTCCGGTAATCAACCAATTACTATAGGTTACGGTACAACACGGATTAATGGTAAACCAATCTCGTTAGGTACAACTATAACAGAGGCACAAGCAGAAGCTTATTTTAAAAAGGATCTAGTAAGTTATGAGAACGATGTAAAAAGGTATGTTAGGGTTGATGTAACTCAAGAAGAATTCGACGCATTAGTTTCGTTTACCTATAACTTAGGTGCCGGTAATTTACAAGATAGTACTCTTAGAAAAAAAATAAACCAAAAAGATTACTTGGGAGCAGCAGATGAATTCTTAGCTTGGAATAAAGCAGGAGGAAAAGTACTACCAGGTCTAGTAAAACGTCGTTCACAAGAAAAACAACTATTTTTAACAAATAACCCAGGGAACTTAACTTAATGTACTTACCTAAATCACAATACAAGAAGGCTGTTTATACTAGAGGACAGGAATTTTTTCTACCTGACGGTAAACCTTATATTGGCTGGTGTTTTGAAATCTACACTAAAGACGTGTATACTGGAAAATCACCTGGACAGGGTAACATAAAGCTAACTAGAGGGGATAAAGGAAGTACTGTTGACAATAAACTAAGATTTATCCCTGAAAGAGTAGACGAATCTACCCTAGATAGAACAAAACCAACTTTTAAAAGGTACTACATTCAAGATACTCGAAATAAACGTATTATTGAAGTACTCAAAGAAAAGTACTATGAGTTTACAAGAAAAACTTATATAAAAGGTATTGAACTTGACTGGAGAATAAAAGGACCAGCTGAAACTATATTTAAAGGTAAATACCTTTACGAAGGAGCCGAAAAAAAGAATAAAACCACAGTAGAAGGATTCAATAATCTCATACCAGGACTAAAAGATTACATTTCTGACTATAAAGAGTTTGTAGAATAGAATATTATTCCTATATTATATAAAAGGTTATTTAAAAATGTTTTATATAGTTGAAGAAGAATCTAAATTAAAAAATTTAGAGGGGTTATTAAAATTAGGTTGTTATGTGGATATTATCTCCTCTAACGACTTATACCACCCTAAACTTACCTCAACTATAGCTGTTTACATAAGAGTAGTAGACAGCGATCATGGATTTATTATTCCAATCAATCACGATGAAGGTCTTAACGTTACTAAAGACCGTGTCTACCAACTACTCTTACAAGCCACCTCACTTTATACATTAGATAAAAAGAAACTTCTCTACCACTTTAATCTGCAAGCTGCCATAGATATATCCTTACTGTATTCAATGGTGAAGTACGATAGGTTAGAGTACTCAAAAGAGAATAGTACATTAAATTCTTTTTATAACAAATTCAAAGACTTTGAGAATGTGAATCAACTTATTCCTATAAGTAAACTTTACGAATCTTGTGAAAAGATCTACGAACAAGTTAAAAAGACATTAACTTTTGAGATACCAAAAGGTTTTGACTTCTACAATAATACCGCCACAAACGTTTTCTTCTTATTAGAACAACAAGGACTGGGGATATATTATGAAAACTTCGTAAGATTGTTTACACCCAGAGATCCAAGATACAATATTAAAGATAACCAAGTTTTAACCTCATACAACCTATACAATGTTACATCTAGACCTACTAATGCTTTCAATTCTGTTAATTTCGCTGCTATTCCTAAAGATATCGAGTACCGAAAGAGCTTCCACCCGACCGGGGATTACTTTGTTGAATTCGATTTTGATGGTTATCACCTTCGTCTACTGTGTGAGCAGATTGATATGCCTTTAACTGAGGAATCAGCACATAAACAACTTGCAAAACATTACTTTGGTACTGAAGACATAACCGAGGAACAGTATTTAGAGGCAAAACAAATAAATTTTCAAGCAGTTTACGGAAAAATACCCGAAGAACATAAAAATATAGAGGTATTCCAAAAAATACAGGAGTATATTGATACTATGTGGAACTTTTATAACGATAACGGAGTTATATACAATCCGATATCAGATAAACCGTTCACCAGAGAGTTAAAAGAGATGCATCCAGCTAAATTAATGAACTATATGATGCAAAGCTTGGAGACCGCAAGAAATATACTTATCTTAAAAGATGTACTAAGGTACCTAAAAGATAAAAAGACTAAAATAGTGTTGTATACCTATGACGCTATATTATTTGACTTCCATAAAGAAGATGGAAAAGAAACATTAGAAGAAATTAAAAGGTTAATGGAATCAGGTAACAAATACCCGGTTAAATTTAAATTTAGTAAAGACCTTGTTTTATAAAACAGTTTATATTTATATATGATACAAAATGTTGTAAGTCCACTGTTCGATTATGATATCGAGCCAATCTATTTAAATGAAGATATGAGTAACAAACTGTTTTGTACATTTGCCACTGAGGATACTTTGGCAGGAGTACTTGATACAATACAGGAAAGATACAAGATTATATACAGTAAGATTTTTGTACTTTATTCAAAAAGTCAAGATGAATACATATGTACCTATAATGTAGATTTCGGAAACGTAGGAACGTTTCTAGATAACACTATCCTGGTTCACAGAAAGAAAGAATCGAATACACTTTATACGATAAACGCCCTGAATACCTTAATCAAGGAATTAAATGGAGGCGTACCTGACCCATCTTATAGGGTTAATTGGCCTGATTACAGAAACTGTATACTACTAACCAAAGGGCCAGAATTAAAAAGAATCAACACTAAACTATTTCAGATTATAGAATTAGATAAGTAAAAAATAATAAAGGTTATGTTGAATCAAATTAGGTTGATTGAGATAGAACTTTTCTCTTTCTGTAACCGGACATGTACATTCTGCCCAAACCATTACATAGATAGGATATCTGAGAATAAAGTACTTCCAGAAAAAGTCTTTAAAAAACTTATCGCTGAACTTAAAGAAAAGGAATTCAACGGAGTTATATCTTTTAGTAGATATTGTGAACCATTTGCTTTTAGAAACATATTAGAAGAACGTATTAAGTATATACGAGAACATTTACCTGGAATAAAGCTTGTTTGTAATACAAATGGTGATTACGATTGGGATGGTATTGATCTTGATGAACTTACTATTATGGACTATGACTTTAAACTCAAGAAAGAGGAGTTAGGAGTTTATAATAGAGAGACTAAACCTTATATTGTACGTAAAATGAGATTAGGTAAAATTAACAATAGAGGTGGAGCTTTAGAAGTAAGGAAGACATTTGTTAGAGATTTCCCTTGTTATGAACCATCCTACTTTGTCGGTATAGATTTTAATGGTAGTATAAACCCCTGCTGTAACATACGTTCAGATGTTAAAGCACATGAAAATTATGTGCTGGGTAACCTAAAAACAAGCTCCTTAACAGAAATACTGACCTCACAGCTTGCTACTACGTTTAGAAATAAAGTAAAAAGTTGTGATTTTGATAAAGTTTGTTCGTCCTGTAGTAAAAAAGCAGGTAGGTATACTTCAGATACACCTGATATTAGGAATACTACTAGTTAAAGTTGGAGAACTAGAATATAGTTCTTATATTTAATAAATAAGTTATAATTAAAATGTTATTATTATGGATTTGAGTGCAATTCAGGCAAAACTAGATGCCTTAAGCTCTAATGGTCAAGAGAGAGAAAAAATTGACTATTCAACTATTTTTTGGAAACCGCAATTAGGAGAACAAACTGTACGTTTAGTTCCTTCTGCTTATGATCCTACCATGCCGTTTACGGAGATGAAGTTTCATTATGGAGTTGGAAAATACCCTATGGTAGCTTTATCGAATTTCGGTAAACAAGATCCTATTGAGGAATTCGTAGCTGAATTAAAAAAGACATCTGACAAAGACAATTGGTCTTTAGCAGGAAAATTGAACCCTAAAACAAGAATCTTTGCTCCTGTAGTAGTTAGAGGAGAAGAAGAGAAAGGTGTTAGACTATGGGGATTCGGAATTACAATCTACAAAGCTTTATTAGCGATTATTTCTGACGAAGATTACGGTGATATTACAGACCCGGTTAATGGAACAGATTTAACAGTTACTATGGCAGCAGGTAATCCTTACCCAGAAACTTCAGTTAGGCCTAAAAGAAACTCTTCAGGATTAACCGAAGATAGTAATTCATTAGACAAGTGGTTGAAAGATCAACCTAATCCTAAAGAAGTACACAACGAGTATGATTACGCGTTTATTAAGAAACAGTTACAAGGGTATTTAGATCCATCTTCGGTAGCTGAAAATGCAGCTCCTGCTGCAACGACTACTAACTCAAACATTGATACCTCTTTACCTACAAGTTTAGGTCAAGAAAAAGTACCTGCAGCTTTTACAACAGAAGCAGCTACTGCCGGTAAGCAAGACACAGTTAGTAAATTCGACGACCTATTTAACGAGTAATGAAACTTTCTGATTTCACAATCGGCAAAATACACTATGTAGGAACCTTTATTCCTAAAGAGCAAGGTATCCGAAAATGTGTAGTAGATTACGATAGTAAATACAGTAGAAGATTCCACCGTAAAGGGTCCATACTACTCCTTAAAGAGAAGACCGGCCCCTGGCATGTACGTACAGAATCTATAGGACCAGAGGGATATACTTATAGATTAGTTGATAAATCAATAACTGGAAAAACATATTCTATAATTAGAGACGTAGCCTTTAAGGAGGAATTAAAAATATACCAGGTTATTGAACCGGACTACAAGAAAAGAAGGGACATAGTAAAAGTTCTTAGAGAGCATTACCCTCATAAAATTAAAAGTTAAATATATGGCTAAAAAGAAAGAAGTACAGGAGGCCGCATCTGCGGCAGTCAAGAAGAATTTTAACCTTGGCAACTTTAAAAAGAAGAAAGGATTCTCTAATGCATCCGTAAAGTTTAAAGAACAAGGATGGATACCTCTTTCTAAAGCATTTCAAGATATCACCTCTCTCCCCGGTATACCAACCGGACATATCACTCTTTTAAGAGGACATAGTGATACGGGCAAAACAACTGCCCTACTAGAAGCTGCAGTCAATGCCCAGAAAATGGGCATACTGCCAGTCTTCATTATATCGGAGATGAAATGGTCATGGGAACATGCTCGTGAAATGGGATTAGAATTTGAAGAGGTAAAAGACGAAAACGGAAACGTAACCGACTTTGAAGGACATTTCTTATATGCAGATAGAGGAAGTTTAAATACTATCGAAGATGTAGCAGTGTATATTGCCGATCTTATGGACGAACAAGCTAAAGGTAACCTACCTTATGATATGTGTTTCTTCTGGGATAGTATTGGTTCAGTACCTTGTGAACTTTCAGTTCGTTCCAATAAGAACAATAACGAATGGAATGCAGGTGCAATGTCTACTCAATTCGGTAACAATCTTAACCAGAAGATATTGTTATCACGTAAAGAGAATGCTCCGTATACAAACACTTTGGTAGCGATCAACAAGGTCTGGACTATGAAACCAGAATCACCGATGGGTCAACCAAAATTACAGAATAAAGGAGGTATGTCTATGTGGTATGATGCTACACTAGTTATTACTTTTGGTAATATTACTAACCCTGGTACATCTAAGATCAAAGCGATTAAAGACGGACTACAGGTAGAATTTGCCAAGAGAACAAACATACAGGTTGAAAAGAACCATATCGGAGGAGTACAATCCAGAGGTAGAGTTGTAATGACTACTCACGGTTTTATTCCCGACGATAAAAAAGAAATCGACAGATACAAAGATGCACATAAAGAGCATTGGTTGAAATTGGTTGGAAGTATTGACTTCGACTTAATTGAAGAAGGAGACACAGAAGAAGAAACAATAACAACTGGTATCTTAGATTAATGGCGGATTATAATAACATTTTACAAAGCCTCAAACCTACCCCACCCCGAGAGCTGAATGACCATATCTTGGTCATAGATGCTATGAATATGTTAATTCGTAGCTTCTCACTGCTCAAAGCAATGAACCCATCAGGCCACCATGTAGGTGGTCTGGTAGGCTTCTTGCGATCACTGGGGTTTGTTACAAGGACTTTTGATCCTTCAAGAGTTATTATTGTATGGGACGGGAAGGGTGGATCGGCTAATAGAAAGAATATTGATCCGAATTATAAAGCACAGCGAGCAACATCAAGAATAACTCACTGGGGTCTTTATGACACAAAAGCTGAAGAGACTGAAGCATTAATAGGACAGTTATATAGAACTCAAGATTACTTAGAATGTCTTCCAGTTCAACAGCTTATGATGGAAAAGTTAGAAGCAGATGATATTATAGCGTATTTAGCTAAAACAGCTTCTGGTTCAAAAAAGAAACTAACCATAGTTTCATCAGATAAAGATTTCTTACAACTTGTAGACGAACACGTTGAAGTATATGCCCCGATCAAAAAGAAAACTTTTACAAAGGATAACATAGAGGAAGAATTAAAAGTACTGCCTGAAAACTATAATATAGTGAAGGCTTTACTTGGAGATAATTCTGATAATTTAGCCGGAGTAAAAGGATTAGGAATTAAAACCATCTTATCTCAATTTCCAGACCTTATTGACAAGCCCGGAATGACTCTTGATTATGTGTATAACATATGTGAGGAGAAGATGAATGAGAAGAAGATCTTTCCTAAAATAATCACAGAATGGGACAGAGTTGAAACAAATTTCAGGCTAATGGATTTACATGAGACCGATCTTGACCAAAAAGAGATGGATCATGTTAAAGACATACTAAAAGGTGAAGTAAATAAATTACAAACCGGTGCTTTCCTACATCTACTTGATGAAGATAAGATTGAAGGTATTACTAAAAATACTGAAGGTTGGTTAGAAAACTTTAGAAGATTAACAGTAGTAAAATGAAAGTAAAAGAACTACTTATCGGAGCGTTTTTATTTTTTACTGGACAGATGATAGCCTGGTATCAAACAAATGGACAGTTTATAAGTCCATGGATTAAAAACCATCCTATCATAACCTCGGCTATTGTAGGTATTCCGGTAGGTTTATTTTATATCTACGGTACACATTATGTAGCCATTTACTCCAATGGAGAATTATGGCCAGTAAGAATAGTAGGATTTGTAACAGGTATATTAGGATTCACTTTACTTACATACCTACATTTAAATGAACCCGTAACATTAAAAACAGGAGTAATACTTTTACTAATGACAGTAATAATTTTACTTCAAGTATTTTGGAGAAATTAGTAGGAAAATAGAATATAAAATCATATATTTAATTTATAATAAAAAGGTTATTAAATGACATTAAAGAGCTTACAGCAGTACGGGAAGGGGTTCCAACTAAAAGTACTAGGATCATTACTTACAGACAAGAAATTTCTACTCAACGTTAGAGACGTACTTAAAGAAGAGTATTTTGATGCAGATTCACATAAGTGGATCGTAAATCAAATTATTAACTATTTTGATAAGTACCACACCCATGTTACTATGGATGTACTTAAGGTAGAACTTCAAAAGCTTGAAAATGAGATCCTAGTAGTAGCGTTGAAAGAGGAGTTAAGAAACTCCTACGCAGCCACCAAAGATGATTTAGAGTATGTTCAAGAAGAGTTCTTAGGATTCTGTAAGAACCAAGAAATGAAACATGCAATCCTATCCTCAGCCGATCTATTAAAAGAAGGTGATTTCGACGGTATTAGAAATATGGTCGAAAAAGCTATGAGAGCTGGAATGGATAAAAATATGGGTCATGAGTATAACAAAGATGTAGAATCCAGATATAGAGAGAACTACAGACCTACAGTTCCTTCACCTTGGCCGATTCTAAATGATGGAATACAAGGAGGCTTTGGACCCGGAGATTTAATTATCGTATTTGGTAACCCAGGAGGAGGAAAGTCTTGGACTTGTGTTGCAGCAGCAGCTCATGCTGTTAAGATGGGATACAACGTAAACTACTATACTTTAGAATTAGGTGAAGATTATGTTGGTAAACGATTTGACTGTTACTTTACCGGTCACTCTATAGATCATGTGAATCAACATAGAAGCGAGGTTGAGAGTATAGTAAAAGGGTTGAAAGGTAAACTTATAGTAAAAGAGTACCCACCTAAAGGAGCTACAGTAAATACCGTTAAGTCTCATATACAGAAATGTATTGATATGGACCATAAACCTGATATGATTATTATCGATTATGTGGATTATTTACGAGCACCTTCAAAAGGTAAATTCTCAGAACGTAAAGATGAAATCGATGATGTATTTATAGCTACTAAAGGACTAGCCAAAGAGTTTCAAATACCAGTTTTAACACCATCTCAAGTAAATAGAATGGGAGCTAAAGATTCAGTTATCGAAGGAGATAAAGCAGCAGGTTCTTATGATAAAATGATGGTAGCAGATATATGTTTATCGTTATCTCGTCAGAAAGAAGATAAAGTTTTAGGTACCGGTAGAGTACACGTAATGAAAAATAGATACGGACAAGATGGTATGACTTATGAAGTAGATATGGATACTAATAATGGACATATTACTTTCAAAGGTAAGGCAGATCCAGCAGATTTATTAGCAGCCGACGATAAACCAGTGTTCTCACTAGATAGAGATACTATGGCAAAAGTCTTTGATAAAAAGTCATAACTTTTGTGCCGAAACCGAAATATATATTCTATTTATAACCACGTCCTCGGTGGTAGCCACTCGGGGACATTTTTGTCTTATTAACTATCAAATATATACTTATATATGAGCTTACTTGACGAACGTATCGTTTACAAACCCTTTGAATACCCACAAGCCTTCGACTATTGGATGAAGCAACAACAAGCCCACTGGTTACATACAGAAGTACCAATGGCACAAGACGTAACAGATTGGAGCTCAAACTTAAAACCACATGAAAAGAACCTTATTGGAGGTATCTTGAAAGGTTTTGCACAAACAGAAACTGTAGTAAACGACTACTGGACAAATTTAGTAACATCATGGTTCAGAAAACCAGAAGTTATAGCGATGGGAGTTACTTTCGGTTCTTTCGAAACAATCCACGCTGAAGCATATTCATTATTAAATGAGCAGTTAGGTTTAGATAACTTTGCCGAATTTATGGAAGATGAATCTACCATGGCAAAGATTGAGAATTTAATGAACGTTAGAGATAGTCACGATAATCCGGACTGGCACCAGAGAGCTGTCTCTCTAGCGATATTCTCTGCTTTTACAGAAGGTGTTAACTTGTTTAGTTCCTTTGCAGTGTTACTTTCATTTAAGATGAGAAACCTTCTTAAAGGTGTAGGACAGATAGTAGAATGGTCTGTAAGAGATGAATCACTACATTCAGAAGCCGGGTGTTGGTTATTTAGAACCTTGATGAAAGAACATCCAGAGTTTAAAACACCACAACTTGAAGCAGATATTGCAGAAGCAGCAAGACTTGCTATAAAATTGGAGTTTGACTTTATTGATAAGATATTCGAAATGGGAGATTTAGAGAATCTAACCAAAGAGGATATTAAAAACTTTATCAAACATAGAGTTAATACCAAAATGGGAGACTTAGGTTTAAAACCAGTCGTACCATCAGAAGAAATAGACAAAGGAGCATTAAAAACTATGAAATGGTTTGATGCAGTTATTGCAGGAAAACAGCAAACAGACTTCTTTGCAAATAGAGTTACAAATTATTCAAAAGGACACATGGACTGGGGTTCAGCATTTTAAAATAAAAAAGTTATGAGTAAATTATTAAGATTCCCGAAAAGAGGGTATATTGGTGGCGTCTGCCACGGTTTAGGAGAACATACTAAAATAGATCCAATACTTTGGAGAATATTAATGTTTTTCTTTCTAGGAGGATTTGTTTATTTAGCCCTTTGGGTATTTTTAAAAAAAGGAGAATAGTTCATGAGTTTAGTAGTAGATACTTCCAACTGGGAGGCAGGTAAAGATTATCCGGAATGGATGAATGAAGTTTCAATCGCAACAATATCCAAAGGGTATTTGTTACCGAACGAAACACCAAAGTTGGCTTATAGAAGAGTTGCCTCAACTGTAGCTAAAAGATTAGACAGACCGGACTTAGAAAATAAGTTCTTCAGATATATGTGGAAAGGATGGTTGAACTTAGCTTCACCAGTTCTTTCAAATACAGGAACAGATAGAGGATTACCAATCTCATGCTTTGGAATCGACACCCCGGACTCAATCAGAGGTATTGGATTAACTAATGCCGAGTTAATGAGACTTACCTCAATGGGAGGTGGTGTTGGAATCGGACTTTCAAGAGTCAGAGGAAGAGGAGAGAAGATAGGTAAAAGCGATATGGGACAGTCCGAAGGTATAGTACCTTGGGCGAAGATTTATGATTCTACTATTATTGCAACCAACCAAGGAGCAGTAAGAAGAGGAGCAGCTTCTGTAAACCTGGATATTAATCACCCAGACATTAAGGAATTCTTACAGATTAGAAGACCTAAAGGAGACCCTAATAGACAGTGTCTAAACCTACATCAATGCGTTGTAGTGGATGATACATTTATGGAGAAACTCGACAGGAGAGTACCGGAGGCCATGGAGACATGGGTAGAAATACTTAAATCTAGAGTTGAAACAGGAGAACCTTATATTATGTTTAAGGATAACGTTAATAACGCAAATCCACCGGCATATGTAAGAAACAACCTTGACGTTTCTATGACAAATATATGTTCTGAGATTACTCTACACACAGATGAAGAACATTCATTTATCTGTTGTCTATCTTCAGTAAACTTATCAAAGTATCATGAGTGGAAAAATACCGATTTAATCGAAACATCAATTTATTTCCTAGATGGAGTAATGGAAGAGTTTTTAGTAAAAACAAATGGTAAAGAATCACTTGTAAGATCTCATAGATCTGCTAAAAAAGGTAGAGCTATTGGATTAGGAGTATTAGGATGGCATACTTTATTACAGAACGAAAGAATACCTTTCAACTCTATTGCAGCTACATCATATACTCACCAAATTTTCTCTAAAATTAAAAATGAAGCTGAAGCAGCATCAAGAAAACTTGCTGATGAGTACGGAGAGCCCCTTTGGTGTAAAGGTACTGGTATGAGAAATACACACTTACTAGCAGTTGCACCAACAGTATCAAACAGTACGATTTCAGGCGGAGTATCTGCCGGTATTGAACCGATACCTGCTAATGTCTATACATTTAACTCAGCCAAAGGTACTTTTATTAGAAAGAACCCAGCTTTAGAAACATATTTAACAGAAAAAGGACATAATACAGATGAAGTTTGGGATCAAATCATGAAAGATAGAGGTTCTGTAGCTAATCTACCAGAAGATGTTATGCCAGTAGATGATAAAGAGATATTCTTAACATTTGCCGAAATAAACCAACTTGCTTTAGTAGAACAAGCTTCTGTTAGACAAAAATACATAGATCAAACACAATCTCTTAATTTAGCGTTTGATCCAACAGATAGTCCAAAGTTTATTAACCTAGTACACCAAACAGCTTGGAAGTTAGGAATAAAAACACTATATTATTTAAGAACAGACTCAGTAATTAACGGAGATATAGGTTCCAGAACATCAGAAGACTGTTTAAGTTGTGATGGATAATTAAAAAGTAGTTATGAATAAAGTAGAAGAGATTTTTAAAGCATGGAATATTGCTTTTAATCCTACAAACCAGCAAAATGAACTTGCCAGTAAAAGGATAGAAATCTGTAATACTTGTGAGCATAAAAAAACTAATTTAGGTATAAACAGATGTGGAGTTTGCGGTTGTGCATTAAAAGGTAAAGTTTTCTCCCCTGTTATAGGAGCCTGCCCAGAAGGAAAATGGGATAGTATAGATAAACAAGTTATGAAACAGAAGTACCCAGTTACAGAAGAAGATACTATATTTGTACAGATAGCATCTTACAGAGACCCGCAATTAATTCCAACCTTAGAGGATTTATTCAGTAAAGCCGATCACCCCGACAATCTTAAAGTAACTGTAGCTTGGCAAACATCAGCGGAAGATAGTTGGGATACTGTAGATAAATATAAAGAAGATAGTAGAGTTAATATACTTGAGATACCGTATCAAGAATCTAAAGGAGCTTGCTGGGCAAGAAATCAAATACAACAGCACTACAAAGGAGAAAAATACACCTTCCAGTTAGACTCACACCATAGATTTGTAGAAGGTTGGGATACCTTACTTATCAATATGTTAAGAACTTTACAAGACGATGGTTCAAAGAAACCACTTCTAACAAGTTATATCTCATCTTTTGATCCCGGTAACGACCCGGACGGTAGGGTACAAGTTCCATGGAAAATGGACTTTGATAGATTTACACCTGAAGGAGTAGTGTTCTTTCTTCCTTCGACTATTGAAAATCATAAACATCTAATAAAACCAATACCTGCAAGATTCTATTCGGCACACTTTGCCTTTACAGTAGGAGAGTTTGCGACAGAAGTACAACACGACCCAGAGTTTTATTTTCATGGAGAGGAAATAAGTATAGCTGTTAGAGCTTACACACACGGATATGACCTCTTTCACCCACATAGAGTAGTTGCCTGGCATGAGTATACTAGAAAAGGAAGAACTAAACACTGGGACGACAGTAAAACCTGGTCAGAAACAAATAGACATACTCATAAAAGAGTTAGACAGTTACTGGGAACAGATAGAGAAGAGATGACTAATGATTTTGGAAAATATGGACTTGGTAAAGTTAGAACCTTAGCTGATTACGAAAAATATGCCGGAATAAGATTCAAAGATAGGGGAGTACAAAAACATACACTAGACAACCTACTTGCACCTAACCCACCAGTAGAAAATTACGAGGAATCGTTCTTTAGTATTTTTAAACACTGTATCAACGTACATAAAAACTCCTTACCTGAAGAAGATTACGATTTATTAGTAGTCGCTTTTTTAGATGAAAAAGGAGCTGATCTGTATAGGAAAGATGCAGACAAAGTTGAAATAGAACGTCTATTATCAATAGACGGTGATTGGTTAAATATTTGGAGAGAGTACACAGGACCTTTACCGCACAAGTGGTTAGTCTGGCCTCACTCAATTAGTAAAGGATGGTGTGACAGAATAGAAGGAAATTTATGAACCATGAGTATACATTAGTAACAGCAATATACCACCACCTTCCTACTTCTAGGATTGGCGGTAGAGGTTATACTTGGGAAGACTATATTGCCCCTTTTCATAATATATTAAAATTAGACTGTAACTTAGTAGTCTATACACAAAAAGAGTTAGTTGGTAAAATTGAAAAATACCTTAAGAGTAATTCAAATACCAAGTATAAAATTATTACTCATGACTTGAACAGTTACAAACACTCCAATAGTATTTACAGACTAAAAGAAGAATCTAAACTTATTGATAAACAAGGATTAGTTGAAGGAAGATCATTGGTGGATAATGATAGAAACCACCACTTGTGTTTATCTAAAACCTGGTTCTTACAGGATTCAATAACAAGTAGTCACTTTAGTTCAGAATATTTCTTCTGGATAGACGCTGGTTTATTTCACCATGGTTTAATACCAGAATCCTTAGGAGGTATAGAAAGAAGGACTAAAGTCAATATAAATAACTATTGGCCGGTAAACAGTAAAGCTGTCTGTAACCCAACATTAGTACCTACTTTAGTAAATAAGATTAAAGACCAGCTCCTACTTTTAGGGTTAGACAAACATTACGGAAGACCAGGTAAACTTATTGAGGATAACTTAGGTTCTGATAGAAAAATAACTCATATTATAGGAGGACTATTTGGCGGTAAAGTAGGTAAAGTATTAGAATTATGTAGGAAGTTTGAAGATAAGGTAAGTTATATTTTCGAAAAGAACTATCTAACATTAGAAGAAGAGGTTTTGTCTATTCTATACGAAGAAGATTTTATTGACCAAAACCATATTGGGTTTACAGACTGGGGTCATGATAAACCAAAAGAAAACAATTACCTTGGCGTAAAACCAGGTTCAAAATCATTTTATAAGATATTTCAAGATGAGTAAAACCACATTAGTTACAGGATTATGGGATATCAAGAGATCTAATCTCGGTAAAGGATGGAATAGGTCTTTTGATAAACATTATATACCTAAATTCATTGAACTTCTTGAAACACCAGATAATCTGATAATATTTGGAGATGAGAAATTAAAAGAAATTACGTTTAAGCACAGAACTGAGGAAAATACACAGTTTGTAGTAAGAGATTTGGAATGGTTTAAAAACGAAGCTTTCTCTAAAATACAAAAAATAAGAAACAACCCAGACTGGTATAATCAAGCCGGATGGTTACCGGAATCTACACAAGCGAAGTTGGAATACTATAATCCGATTGTAATGTCTAAAGTATTTTTACTTAACGACGCAAGAATACTGGATAAATTTAATTCTGATAATTTATATTGGATAGATGCCGGTATAACAAGTACTGTACATAAAGGGTATTTAACCTCGGATAAGGTAATACAGAAAATCGGTAAGAAAAGTAACTCATTCAACTTTATTTGTTTTCCGTATGAAGCTTCTACCGAAATACACGGCTTTACATTTGATAAGATAAACCAGATTGCTGGGAATACAGTTAAATTAGTAGGTAGAGGAGGTTTTTTTGGAGGACCGGTAGATACTATAGAACGAACTAGTACGTTGTATTATAACATTCTACATGAAACATTAGATAGAGGTTTAATGGGAACTGAGGAATCTCTATTTTCTATATTATTATATAGATACCCGGACTTCTTTTCTTACAACCTTATTGGTGGTAACGGTCTTATATCTAAGTATTTTGAAGATGTTAAAAATGATCACAGTTCTACAAAGAATATAAGGGGTAAAAAATCTATAGACTACTCTAAAGTAGCCAATTACGTTATCACATATAACTCCCCAGATCAGTTTGAAACGTTGTGTAAATCTTTTGAGGTGTACGATGAAGATTACCTAAAACTACCTAAAAAGTATTTATTAAATAACTCTCTAGATAGGTCTACAGACAAGAAGTATAAAGAGTTATGTAAAAAATATGGATTTGAAGAGATAAAAAAAGATAATCTAGGTATTTGCGGAGGAAGACAATTCATTGCCGAACATTTCGACAAACAAAATGACCTAGACTTTTGTTTATTTTTTGAAGATGATATGTTTTTTTATAACGGGAAAAATACTGAATGTAAAAACGGTTTTCTAAGAAAAACTACCGACCTTTATAAAAAATCTTTAGAGATAAGTTATAAAGAAGACTTAGATTACTTAAAACTAAACTTTACAGAGTTTTACGGTGATAATACCCGTCAATGGAGCTGGTATAATGTACCTCAAGACATTAAAAACAAACTCTTCCCAGACAATAAGAATGAAGCACCATTTTTAAACTTTAGTACTATTAAATCTCATAAAAAAATACCTTACGCCTTAGGGGAGATATACTACTGTAACTGGCCTCAAGTAGTTTCAAAGGAAGGTAATAAAAAAATGTTTCTTGATACGAAATGGGATCATCCTTATGAACAAACCTGGATGTCCCATATCTATCAAGAGACAGTAAAAGGAAATATAAGTACTGGTATACTTTTGATGACCCCTACAGAACATGATAGGTTTGATTTTTACCCAAAAGAGGAAAGACGGGAAAACTAGCCCTATTTATATAAAATAAGTTTTATACCAATCGTTATAGTAACCGTTCTACCTAAGAGTTACTAGTAAATGTTTTCATAACATTAATTGATTGATATGAGACTTTTTTTTATGTTCATATCTCTCCTAGTTAGCGTAAATACGTTTTCACAAGACGTTATACAAATAGGTGAGGTAGAAAACCACATTAAACTCGGACCATTTGCCGGTAATAGAGATATGGCATTTGGTGTTCAGAATATCCTTGAGGAAGTAATTCAAGACAAAGGGTACGACTTATCCCCAAAAGCAGAAACAGTTCTTAAAGTAGAACTTCTATACTTCGACGTAGTTAAAACTAACGTCCAACTTGCTGTATTCAGTAAAAACACAGACGAAACTCAAATTATAGCAAAAGCATACCTTATTAAAAAAGGTAAAAAGAAAAAAGCAGTAGTCGCTAAGGGTACTGCTAAATCTATATCAACAGCTACCCTTATTATTGATAAAGGTGGTAAGTTTTCTCAATCAAATGTTTCAACTTCGCTTAAAAAGGTTTGTGACGAATTAATTGAAAAACTTAAACTTTAATGAAAAAATTACTATTATTTTTATTATTTGTCCCATTATTTAGTTTTGGACAAATTATTATTAATCAGGAAATTGTAGAACAGGCACCTTATACTATAGGAGACACTATCACCATCAGAACTTCCATTGATGCTGCAGTACCAATTGTATTCTTTACTTTTGATACAGAAATAACAAACTCAGCTCTACAGTGGGTAGGAAGTGAGCCAATAGCAACAAATACAAACTTAACTTACACTGAAGATCATTATAACAACTATAGATGGTCTCAAAATCCAACAATAGGGGTAGGTGATTTGGATGGACAATATGAGGATTGGAAAAATGGACCAAAAGATGATGGAGAGGCACAATATATGTCAAACACAGACTCTAATATTCACCGTTACGCTTTCTTAACTGCAGGAGAAACTTTAAATGGTGTATTAGTTGAAGAAAAGTTCATCCTCTTAAACGATACACAAAGTATACCATATAGGTATATTCATAAATTTACAGTTGCGAATGCAAAAGATGCCAATGAAGTAACATACGATATTGGTTCTCAAATTTTATTCTTAAGTATAGATGAAGCAGATGTATCTACTGGTAATCCATTAAGACAGATTAAACTTATCCCTCCTACAAACCCGGGACCTGGATATGACCCTACAAGTTATACTGTTTATATTGCTGAAGTAATTAATAAAGATACAATAAACTACAGTTGGAACAGCTCTCCAGTAGTTTCTGATATATCCTTAGATTCTAATGGCAGTTTCTATACCGATAAACTAGAAAACGGAAAAGAATACGAAATTTGGACTAATATAAATGCACAAGCTCCATTCCTAGACCAAGTTGTTACAGTATCAGATGTTTACCTTGCATTTAAAAACGTAATGGGTAAAGGAATCAACAATGAAGAATGGAATTGGGATTACGGAATACAAGAGATAATGGCTGATGTATATTATGGAGGACAATCAGAAGCAAACCAAAACGGACCTGTAATAGACGAATTTGATGTTTATACTATGTTTGCCCATATTTTAGGAGAACCCTTAGATTATGAGAAGGTAGCAATCGCAGGAGGAAATTTTGTACCTACTTGGAATAATCGTATGAATCAATACGGTTTAATGAATACTTCACCACTACCTCCATTTTTTACAGCAACAGCAGAAAATGTAAATGAGGTAATTGAGTTCGGTTCGGCTATATGGGGAGATGTAGATTTTTCACATTCAACTACTCCTACAGCACCCGGTTCAGAATTAAAATTTAACTTTGGTGCTCCTGCTAAAGGTAGAGCCATGGAATCTAAAATAGTAACAGATATAGATGTAGCTACAACATTACAAGATGGTAAAGTAATAATGGATTTCAACTTAACAAAAGAAGATTTAGCAGGTATGCAATTTAACTTAAAATACGATACTTCTAAATTAACTTTCGATAGTGCAAAATTCGATACAGGAAACGAAATGTTTAATTTCGCTACACCTAAACAAGATAGAATAATAATAGGAAGTTTAGATAGAAAAGGAACAGCTAGAATTAAAACTGGAACTCCTTATAGGTTAATATTCACCCCAAAGCAAACGTTACAAAATACATCAGGTCTAGTTACTTTTGAATTAACAGACGCGGTTAACGGAAATGCAAAACGAGTAGAACTTAACATCCAGTAAAAATGAAAATCACAAAATTTAGAATATTTAACTTCTTCCTAATGTTATTTGTATTAGGAACTAAATGTACATCTGACCATTTTGAGTTAGAAGAGTTCTCTTTTGTTCCTCAAGAGTTAAAAATTGAACAAGTAGAAGGGTTAAAATTAGCTTCAATGTTTGTTCAAGATGAGGTAGCAATGAATGTAAAATTATCAGCAGGAGGTGAACATAGAGTAAAGATTTACGGTATATCAGATAAACTTATCTCACAAGAAAAATTAACTGCAAACTTAGGAGATAACGTATTAACAGTTTATACTAAAATCTTACCAAAAGGTTCTTATAGAATTGAATTATATAAAGATGAAAATAGATTAGGAGTATCTACTTTCTTTAAAAACTAGATTATGAAAAAATTATTTTTAGGATTAGCGTTATTAGTTGCAGCATCTTGTACTAACCCATCAATGGAAAGAGGATTTAGCAATCTAAATTCTTCTTTAAATGAATTACAAGTATCTATTGACAATTTAGATATAAATGGGCTTAATGCCCAAATGGCAGTAATTGCTCAAGATTTAGCAGATGCTGAAGCAGATATCAACGCTTATGCTGTAACTGTAGAAGAGTATATTGCAGCAGTAGCTGAACTACAAGCTAAATTTGATGCTATGGCAGTTCAAGTTCAAGGTCTAATTGAAGTAGTAGACGGAATGATTGTAGCAGCAGAAGGATTAGCTACAACAGCTCAATTTCAAGCATTAATCGATGATATGAATGAATTTCAAGCAGGAATTGACATTTTAGTAGGAAGTGCTGATTACGATTCAGATGGAGTATCAAATTCATTAGATAAATGCCCAGACACAGAATTAGGAGCTACAGTTGACTCTGAAGGATGTCCAATAGAATAAATTAAAATACAAATGAAAGAATTTTTAGAAGATTTTAAGAAGCAGATTATTGCAGGTGTAGGAGTAGCTATTACAGCAGGTAGTACGTTATTCTTAGATGTAGTAAAAGAAAAATTAGGTATTATTGAAGAAGAGCCAGCAGCAGTAGAAGTTGTTCAAGAACCAGCTCAACCTCAAGAGATTATTATCAACATACCAGAACAAAAACCTGTCGAAACTAAAACAGTGATTATAAAGGAAGTTGAAAAGAAAGCTCCACCTAAAAAAACAGAAACCGAAAAACGTAAAGACGAAGGTTTCGATTGGTAACAATAAAATGATAAGGATTATGAAAAATATGTTACACTCTTATATAGAGTTTTGGAATGAGGCAGAAACACCTCTAGATTATGTAATAAATGTCTGGGTAACTGGATTAGGGTTAATAGCTGCTACCGGATTAGGTAAAGCATTATTTGAATTAATAACAAACCCATCTCAATTTAGTAACGCTACTTTTGGGATCTTTGATACACTAGGATAATGAAATTAGTATTATTTATAGTCGGTTTTATGGTTACAATGTCAACCATAGCACAGACAATCGGAAGAACAGTAACAGAAGATTATACAGCTGGTTTTGAAAGACCAGGTTCAGTATATGAAATACCAGAATACATGGGTGAACCAGTCCCCGTTGCTATCCTCTCTATAGGAGTTAGTGAACAAGTATTGGAACAGTATCCGGAATTGGGAGATTACCGTGTAGGATTAGGTCTTTCCAACATAACAGTAGCGTTTATGGATGAGACTTTTAGATTTGAATTTGTTGAGACAAAAGACGAAATCAAAAATAGAATGGTAACCCAGTATAAAGCTTCACAAAAAGGAATTACATCAGAGAAATTAAAATTAGTTGGGAATATAACAGCTGCTAAATACTTTGGATATATAGAAGTATACGATTTCTCAATTTCAGAGGATGAGACAATTAACCTTAAAGATGGTGTAAAAAATAAACTTGTTACTAGATTAGGTTTACAGGTTAGGTTAGTAGATGCTCAAACTGGAGTTTATATGACAGGTTCAGGTTTAGGTAAATCAACTACAACCAGAGAAGCTACCTTAATAAATGACGAAAATCTAGAAGAAGTTGCTTTCAATCAATCTTCAATAGGAACAGCTACTAAAAAAGCTCTCAATACAGCAATCTATAAGATTGTAAGAAGAATGAGACAAAAGAAAATATTTGACCACTAATGAAAAAACTTCTACTATTTCTATTTATAGTAGGTTTTAGTAATTTAGCGTTTAGTCAAAGTTTAGTACAGACATTTACTGATAGATGTACCGGTGAAGTAAAAGTATTCACCGTACCTATGAATGGACAGACTGTAGTAGCTTTCTACGACAGAACAGCTACATTTACTTCAGCCCAATTCCAAAATGGAGAACTACGTACTTGGTTAGAGGAGACGTATGCATGGTGGCTTGCTTTAAACCCTTGTTCAACAGCACAGACTAATGTAACTACAACACAGGCGGTAACACAGCAAACTACTACCGCTGCAACTCAAGCAGCAACGGCGGCTACAGCAGCAGTACCTACTTCACCTCCTCCAACCCAATCAGCCCCTGTAACCCAACCCGCTACCACTAACACAGGAACAAATGACACATCTACATCAAATACTACCGGAGGTACACAATCATCTGGTTCAACAGATTCAGGAAGTAGTACTGGGAGTACAGATTCTGGCTCTACAGGTTCAACTCAAGGGGATTCAACTGGAGATTCAGGTGGAACTACTGAAGGGGGAACATCAGATAGTAGCGGAGATGGCGGAGGTTCATCGACAGAAGAGAATAAAACTGAAGAGACTAAAACAGAGGAAACTAAATCTGAAGAAAAAACAGAAGAAGTAAAAGAGGAAAAGAAAGAAGAAACCAAAGAGGAATCTAAAGAAGAGGAAAAGTCTGAAGAGAAGGAAGAATCGAAAGAAGAAGAGAAATCAGACGAAGAAAAGGAAGAAGAAAAAAAGAAAGAGGAAGAAGAGAAGAAAAAAGAAGAAGAGGAGAAAAAGAAAAAGAAGAAAAAAGTAACTTTAGGTCCTCCAATCATTACTGCTAATACTGCAGCAATGCAAGGTTTAGATGGAACCTATAGTTATGCTTCTACCTTTGGGGTATCTAGATCTTCTCTAATGGGTGATAAGACATATGGTTTAAATACTATGGTATGGTCTAACCTAAAGCAGTTTATGTTAACTGCCAATTATTCTCAAGTTCACATAAATAAAGAAGGTAGAGTATCTAGAGTGTATTCGGCATCCTTAGGAGGAGCTAAAATGTTCACCACTGTGATGGGAATGATGAATCACAGTGTAGTATTTCTAGGAAAGAAAGGTTCTGCTGCAGGATTAGCTTTAGGTAGTAGTCTTACCTCTATAGAATTTAACGTTAGAGAAAAACAAATATACTTTGATGAAATATTAGCCGGAGCATCTATAACTGGATTCTATACAAAGCCAATACCTTATAATAGATTCACTTTCTCTCCTATGGTAGCAGTATCATCTGCATTTTTATCATATGAATTAACAAATCATAATACTATTTGGAATAAAGACCTGATGATAATAGGAGGTTTAAGTACAACATTTAATATTACAAAAAGATTTGGAGCTAATCTAGGATTTAATTCAGTTGGCTCTACAAATCCTGATTTCCCAATAATAATGAACTTTACTATAGGTTCAAGATTTTCATTTTAAGTTTTTTATTTAAAAATATGTTCATATATTAAGTTATATGTTATGTAGTATTAACTAACTGAAACATTATGAATGAACAAACATGTAAACTTCCAGAACTTGAGGAACTAAAAGAGTTACTGGTCGAAGATAAAAATATTGTTTGGTATATGAGATGCCCGGTAGTAGAAGGAACTTCACCATCCAAAAGATACCTTAAACAGCAAATTAAAAAATTTAGACTAAAACAAAAAGAAAAATATGGGGGACTTTAGTTGTGAAAACAATAAAAAGTTCTTATCTTTAAATAAATAAAAACAGTTATATATGTCTAAAACATCCGCAAAACAACGCTATTTACAATTAATGGAATGGTTACCAACAGTTAAACAAGGTAAAGCTTCTACACCAGGTTCAAAAGCCCCTGCAAGAAGATTTTCTAAAGCTGATACCTATAATAAATCTAGACGTTAATGAAAAAAGTAATTAAATTTTATGCAACATGGTGCGGTCCATGTAAAGTGTACGGTAAAACTTGGGATAAAGTAACTCCTAAATTTGAAGATCAAGTCGAATTTATAAACATCGATATTGAAAAAGATACTACCGGTTTAGCCGCTAAATACAAAGTAAAAAGCATTCCTCATACAGTCTTAATCAAAGAAGACGGAAGTGAAATCGAAAAAGGAGGAAGACTTTCAGGCTCAGAATTAGAAGAGTTAATCTTATCATAAAAACAAAAATAAATGTTACGTAAACCAGATTCAATCCCGGCAGGGGATACAGTTATTGCAGATCCAGTAATGGAACCATTTTTTATATCAAAATCTCAGTCAGGAGGTTACACGGTATACGAAAGAGTAGTAAAAGGAAACAATGATACTGAATATATCAAGACAGTTTCATATCCAGCTTCCTTTAACGGTGCTCTTAAAAGAGTTGCTAACGAAAAACTTAATAATGGAGAAAGTAAAATATATAATCTTCAAGAGTATGTCACTCGTTGGGAGAATATTCAAAAAGAAATGCTGTCAGTAACTTCTATAGAACTTTAGACAATGATTGAAACGGTTCTACACGCTCTAGGAATATGTGGGGATGTTCATCCTAAATTTGTTGATGTTATTCCTTTTTTTCACTATATTAATAATTCCTTAATTACACAGTTAATTAAAAATAACTCTTTTCTATAAATGACAGTAGAACAGGTAACTAGGATTCTTGAACTGTACACTTCTGGAGATTATTCCGATAAATTAGTATACTCTGATAATTGGCTAAAAAGAAATAAAAGACTTGATTTAAACAAATTAGAGGAGTTTGTATTTGTAAGAACTTTAATTGAAGACGACTTAAAAAAAGTAAACAAAAATTTTAGATGCTCAAAATTTATTTCATTACTTGAATATAATAAAGGAGGGTACTTTAGTCCTCATAAAGACAGTTCATACACACAGTATGATAAATTTAATCCAGCAGTATATTCAGGAGGTTATCTACTCAATACGGATTATTCCGGAGGAGAGTTTATAGTAGAGAATAAAGTTGTAGAATCTAATATAGGGGAGTTAATACTATTTAAGAGAGATGTAGAACATTGTGTAAACAGTATTACAAACGGAGTACGGTACTCTATACATTTTGCTGTCAATAGCACTTCCGAAAAAAAAATTATATAAAACATAGCGTTTGCCTATACGCTTAAGAATACCTGGCAAAATTTAATTTAATTTACAATGGCAAAAAATGTTGTAGTGTCTTTATCAGGAGGGATGGACTCCTCTACTCTTTTATTACGTGCTCTTAAAGAGTACGATTCAGTAACAGCTTTATCTTTTCATTATGGACAGAAGCATAGTGTAGAACTCGAAAGAGCTCAATCACTTGTTAATTACATTAATGAAAAATGTCCGGCTGACGAAAATTGTTTCAACGGATGTAAAGTTAATTACCAAGTAATCGAACTAAAAGGATTAGTTAACTTATTAGACTCGGCTCTTGTTACCGGAGGTGCAGATGTACCAGAAGGTCATTATGAGCAGGATAATATGAAAGCTACTGTTGTACCAAACAGAAACAAGATCTTTAGTTCTATCACCCAAGCAGTTGCTTTATCAATAGCAAACAAAACAGAATCTCAAACAGATATTGCTCTAGGAATCCATGCTGGAGACCATGCAGTATATCCTGACTGTCGTCAAGAGTTTAGAGATGCTGATGATGAGGCTTTTAGAATTGGTAACTGGGATGCAGAAAGAGTAGGGTTCTTTACACCTTATTTAGACACAGACAAATTTGGTATCTTACAAGATGGAGAAAAGTTATGTGTAGAGTTAGGAATTGACTTCGATGAAGTTTATAAAAGAACTAACACTTCATACAAACCTTACCCATCAGGTAACTCAGACTACAAATCAGCTTCTTCAGTAGAACGTATTGAAGCGTTCATTAAACTTGGTCGTAAAGATCCAGTTCAATATGAAGATGAGACTGGTCCAGTAGACTGGTATGTAGCTAAAGCAGCAGTTGAGAAGGTATTAGCCGATCACGCAGCTTAAAAAGGATCGCCTCCGTAGCTCAGTTGGTAGAGCAGCTGATTTGTAATCAGCAGGTCATCAGTTCGAATCTGGTTGGAGGCTCAAAGGAAGATTGGCAG
>Ga0209771_1000012_pt1 | contig 85192 bp, 74 predicted proteins | sample SaaInl59LU_5_DNA_FD_184639 | JGI IMG/M metagenome (GOLD analysis project Ga0209771, IMG submission 184639) | Marine microbial communities from expanding oxygen minimum zones in the Saanich Inlet - ESP_59LU_5_DNA (SPAdes) (version 2) | ecosystem: Environmental > Aquatic > Marine > Intertidal zone... | reverse complement strand
TATTTTAATAAAAATCAAGAATAAAACAATGAAAAGACTAATTCCAATCCTAGCTATCGCATTCATGACAGCATTCGGGTCTCTAAGCGCGACTTCTTACACAAACATGAACACGAACACTTTTGTTACTACAATTGTAAACCCAGTTCAAGATGACGCAGCCTCGGCTGATGCAGAAGAATCTTTAGGTTTTCACCAAGAACTTAAAAAACGATTTATTGAAGGTGGTCCTGGATTTATGGGCATCGTTTTATTATGTCTTATTTTAGGTCTTGCAATTGCAATTGAAAGAATTATATTTTTAAACCTTTCAACAACCAACTCAAAAAAATTAATTGATGAAGTAGAAGGTGCTTTAGCTTCTGGAGGTTTAGATGCCGCTAAAGAGGTATGTAGAAATACAAAAGGCCCTATCGCATCCATCTTTTACCAAGGTTTAGATCGAGCAAACGAAGATTTAGATGCCGCTGAAAAAGCAGTTGTTGCTTACGGAGGTGTTCAAATGGGACAGCTAGAGAAAAACGTATCTTGGATTTCTTTATTTATCGCTTTAGCACCAATGTTAGGGTTTATGGGAACTGTAATCGGAATGATTCAAGCCTTTGATAAAATTGAAGCTGCAGGAGATATGCAACCATCACTTGTTGCAGGTGGTATTAAAGTAGCACTTTTAACAACCGTATTTGGTCTGATTGTTGCTATTATCTTACAAGTATTCTATAATTATATTATTGCTAAAATTGATAGCATTGTAAACAATATGGAAGATTCCTCTATATCATTAATGGATATATTGGTTAAAAACAAAAAATAATAACACCACAATACTAAATCAAATAATTATGAATTTACAAAAATTATTGAAGATTGTAGCTATTGTAATCGGTGTGATTTCAATCTTTTTCCTTGGAAGCATTATATCTACAGGAGATGAAGCTATAAAAGCTGGCGAAGCCAGCGGTACAATTGATGTCTTTATGAATGTATCATATGTCATTCTTGCGATTGCTGTACTCATTGTATTAGTATTCTCAGTACTTAACTTAGTGTCCAATACTGCAGGGCTCAAAAACACACTTATGGGTGTTGGTGCATTTGTAGTGTTAGCGTTACTATGTTATTTTGGGATTGCTGATGGCGTTGAAACAACACTTAAAGATGGAGACATTCTTTCTGAAAGTGGTTCTAGACTCGTAGGCGCAGGCCTATATTTGTTCTATTTCTTAGCAGTTATTGCGGGTGGAATAATGTTAGGTTTTGGAATTAAAAAAATGGCAAAATAATATGGCAAAGCGATCTGCACCAGAAGTAAATGCCGGCTCAATGGCCGATATCGCCTTCTTACTGTTAATATTTTTCTTGGTAACAACAACTATAGAAAAGGATTCTGGTATCAACCGGAAACTCCCTCCTATAGAAGAAAATGAAGAAGACGTTGTAATCAAACAGAAAAATATTTTTACAGTACTGTTGAATGGTAAAGATCAATTGCTTGTAGAAGAGGAATTGATGGAACTCAAAGATTTGAGAGCTGCTGCTGTTGAGTTTTTAGATAATAATGGAGATCAATCCTGTACCTATTGTAATGGTGCCAAAGATCCTTCATCGTCAGATAATCCAGACAAAGCAATTATATCTTTAAAAAACGAACGTGAAACATCGTATGCAGCATACATATCAGTTCAAAACGAATTGGTAGCCGCTTATAATGTACTTCGTAATAAAAGAGCACTTGTATTAGGTTCTCAAGAAGGCTTCTTGGACATGAATTTTGTACAAATGCAAAAGAATTACAAAGATGCACGTTTCGTTGGAAACAAAACGAAACTGAAAGAGGTAATCGATCAGATAAAAGTAGAGTTTCCACAGAAACTTTCCGAAGTTCAGTAGTTTAATTTAAAAGTAAAGAAACAAAATGTCAAAATTTAAAAAGAAAACTGACGGAGGCATACCAGCGATTTCCACGGCTTCGCTTCCAGATATTGTATTTATGTTACTGTTCTTTTTTATGGTAGCTACTGTGATGCGTGAAAACTCACTTAAAATCAAAAATGCGCTTCCTGTTGCAAATCAAGTTGAGAAACTCGATAAGAAAAACCCTGTTAGTTTTATCTATATGGGCAAACCAAGTACGGGTTATGAGAAATTTGGAACAGAATCAAGAATTCAATTGAACGATCAATTTGCAGAGCTTTCAGAAGTTGGTGCATTTATCAGTGCTGAAAGAGCGGCTTTAAGAGAGGAGTTAATTCCATTTCTTACCGTTGCCCTTAAAGTTGATAAAGAAGCTAACATGGGAATTGTAGGCGATGTCAAGCAAGAACTTAGAAAAGTCAATGCACTCAAAATTAACTACACCACTGGTGTTGGAGATGCGATGACTAATATGAACTAGTGTTCAATCTAAAACAATTAAAAGGGCATTCTATTAGAATGCCTTTTTTTATTTAATTTAGTCCCATCAAACAAAGATAGCTTTTATGAACTCTCGTTTATTTTTAATGTTTTTTTGGAATAGTTTTTTGTGTGTGTTTGCACAATCTAGTACAGAAATTATATCTGATAGTTTGTATAGAGAAGACCAAATTTACATTGGAGTCACCTATAATGCAGTTATTAATTTACCAAATGGCGTCTCTCAAAATAGTTTTTCAACAGGTCTTAACCTTGGAATAATTAGAGATTTCCCTATCAATAAACGTCGTAATGTTGCCATTGGTCTAGGACTTGGTTATTCCGTTAACCTCTTTAATCAAAACATCAAAATTGGTTCGTCAACACCCGTTACCTACACTATTTTGGAAGGGGTAGAGTATTCGAAAAATAATTTCTCCCAACATTTTTTTGAAGTCCCTTTAGAATTTCGTTGGCGTACGTCTAATGCCGAAACGTATAAATTTTGGCGGATATACACTGGAATTAAGCTAGGATATCTGCTTGCTTCAAAATCTGTTTATGAAGATGGTTTTGGACGAGAAACACAACGCGGACTAGAAGGTCTGAATCCATGGCAATACGGCTTAACTATGAGTGTTGGATATAACACGTGGAACGGCTATATATACTATGGTTTAAATCCAATTTTTGATTCAGTTTCGTCTACAAATCTTCAATCCATTGATATGACTGCTTTAAAAATTGGTCTTATTTTCTATATCCTATAGCCAGTATTTCATCAATAACAGCTGGGGACACACTCCAACAATTAATCCTACAGTAAGCTCTTTTACAGTATGCGCATTTGAATGCAAGCGCGAGCTGGCCATTGCGCCCATAATAACTATAAAGATCGCAAAAGTAGTATTATAGGAAAGGCCATAGCGCAAATCAACAAGCACCATAAAAAAGAAGGCACCTCCTGTACTCATCATATGAATACTTGTTTTGAATTTTAGAAATGCTAAACACAATCCAACTAAAGCGGTAATCATAACCCCTAAAAACAAATAATGTAATTCTACACTTACAGATTTGGGTAAAATTCTAAAACATAAATTCCCAATAATTATACTATTAAGTAGTAAAGGCCAGATTCGTTCTTTTGATGTTTTTAGATGAATTGTCTGCACGATATTTAATTTTTTAAAAAAATAATATAATACTAGTGGGAGTGCAACACTCCATAAAACAATTGAAACTAACCAAAAACTGATGTTAATTGCAGGATATTGGATTGGAGTTACCGAAAAATAATAGACTGCACCCATCCACGGCATCAATAATGGATGTAATATATAAGAGATACTTTTTAAAACTGATGTTAACATAGGCAGGGTTTATAGGTGTAATATTACTAAAAAAATAGTATTTAAGTGAATAGTACAGTTAAAAACAAATGTATATTTTCACGACTACAATCAAAACATAAAATGACCTGATTAATTCGGTTTCTTTTTATTTAAATTTCTTAATTTTGCCACCATAATAGCAATGAAAAATGAGCGCGACATTTCCTGAGTATAAAGGACTTAACTTACCAAACCTAGCAGACGAAATACTACAGTTTTGGGAGGACCATGATATTTTTGACAAAAGCATTAGCACCCGAAATGGGAAAACGCCCTATGTGTTTTTTGAAGGCCCCCCGTCCGCTAATGGATTGCCAGGTGTTCATCACGTATTAGCTCGCGCTATAAAAGATATTTTCCCCCGTTACAAAACCATGAAGGGCTTTCAAGTCAAACGAAAAGCAGGTTGGGACACTCACGGGCTTCCTATTGAGTTGGGTGTAGAAAAAGAGCTAGGAATTACTAAAGAAGATATCGGAAAAACTATTTCTGTAGAAGATTACAACGCTGCTTGTCGAACTGCGGTGATGCGCTATACTGATATCTGGAATGATCTAACGCAAAAGATGGGGTATTGGGTTAATATGGATGATCCTTATGTTACCTACGATCCAAAATACATGGAGAGTGTATGGTGGTTGCTAAAACAAATTTACAACAAGAAACTAATTTATAAAGGCTATACAATCCAGCCTTATTCTCCAAAAGCGGGTACAGGATTAAGTTCTCATGAGCTAAATCAACCTGGAACATACCAGGATGTTACTGATACAACTATTGTAGCGCAATTTAAAGCGATTACTGAAACACTTCCCGACTTTCTTCAAAACGAAGGTCCTGTTTTGTTTTTAGCATGGACAACAACACCATGGACTTTACCAAGTAATACAGCGCTAACTGTTGGACCTAAAATAGAATATGTCCTAGTTAAAACCTACAATCAATATACTTTTGAAGCTGCTAATGTGGTGGTTGCAAAAGCGTTAGTAGGGAAACAGTTTAGTGGAAAATTTAAGGAAGTCGATAGTTTAGACGGATTAGAAGGCTATGCATCTACAAATAAAACGATTCCATTTTATGTGGTTAAATCATTTACAGGTAAAAGTTTGGTTGGAATTGCCTATGAACAACTGTTAGATTATGCGTTACCAAATGACAATCCACAAAATGCTTTTAGAATCATTTCAGGAGATTTTGTAACGACTGAAGATGGTACAGGAATTGTGCATACGGCTCCAACGTTTGGGGCGGATGATGCGCTAGTTGCAAAGCAAGCCAGTCCAGAAATCCCACCACTATTGGTGAAAGATGCAGACGATAATTTGGTGCCTCTTGTAGATTTACAGGGACGCTTCAGACCTGAAGTCGCAGAATTTGCCGGACGTTTTGTGAAAAACGAGTATTATCCAGAAGGAGAAGCCCCCGAAAAGTCGGTAGATGTTGAGTTAGCGATTAAATTAAAAATAGAAAACAAAGCATTTAAAGTTGAAAAATATAAGCACAGTTATCCAAATTGTTGGAGAACTGACAAGCCTATTTTATATTACCCATTAGACTCTTGGTTTATAAAAGTGACTGATGTTAAAGACCGCATGTTCGATTTGAACAAAACCATTAATTGGAAACCTAAAAGTACGGGTGAAGGGCGTTTTGGAAACTGGTTAGCAAATGCAAACGATTGGAACTTATCTCGTTCTCGTTATTGGGGTATTCCACTTCCAATATGGAGAACTGAAGATGGAAAAGAAGAAATCTGTATTGGTTCTGTTGAAGAATTGAAAGCAGAAATGGAAAAAGCAGTGCAAGCAGGCGTTTTAGAACATGCTATTTTTGAGGACTTTGTAATAGGCGATTATTCCCTTGAAAATTATGCTAAAATTGATTTACATAAAAATATTGTAGATGCTATTATTTTGGTGTCTCCATCTGGAAAACCCATGCGTCGCGAAAGTGATTTAATTGATGTCTGGTTCGATTCAGGGAGCATGCCATATGCGCAGTGGCATTATCCTTTTGAAAACAAAGACCTTATTGATGAAAACAAAGCCTTTCCAGCAGATTTTATTGCGGAAGGTGTTGATCAAACTCGAGGTTGGTTTTACACGCTACATGCAATCGCGACTATGGTTTTCGATTCTGTTGCCTATAAAAATGTGGTTTCTAATGGGCTTGTACTCGACAAAAATGGACAGAAAATGTCTAAACGTTTGGGGAATGCAACGGATCCTTTTGAAACCTTATCAACATATGGTCCAGATGCTACGCGTTGGTACATGATTAGTAATGCTAATCCGTGGGACAATTTAAAGTTTGATTCGGAAGGCATTGAAGAAGTGAAACGAAAGTTTTTTGGAACGTTATATAACACCTATTCTTTCTTTATACTCTATGCAAATATTGATAAATTTAGTTATGCCGAGGCCGATATCTCAAGTCAAGAACGCCCAGAAATTGACCGTTGGATTTTATCAGAATTAAATTCATTAATTGAAAAAGTAGATGCCTATTATGCAGACTATGAGCCTACAAAAGCAGCACGGGTTATTTCAGAATTCACTCAAGAATATTTAAGCAACTGGTATGTTCGTTTAAGCAGAAGACGATTCTGGAAAGGAGCGTATGAAACTGATAAAATATCGGCTTATCAAACCTTATATACTTGCATGGTAACTATTGCAAAGCTTGGCGCACCGATTGCACCGTTTTTTATGGACCGCTTGTATTTAGATTTGAACTCAGTAACTAATAAAGAAACTTTTGAAAGTGTTCATTTAGCAGATTTTCCATCAATTGATTCAGCGTTGATTGATAAAAGCCTGGAGCGTAAAATGGAGCAAGCACAAACGATTTCATCTCTTGTATTATCCTTACGCGCTAAAGAAAAAATTAAAGTCCGCCAGCCGTTACAAAAGATAATGATTCCAGTAAGTTCTACCACTCAAAGAGAAGAGATTTTAGCGATTTCAGATCTCATAAAACACGAGGTTAATGTAAAAGAAGTAGAGTTGTTAGAAGATGCTTCAGATATTTTAGTGAAACAAATCAAGCCAAATTTTAAAGCCCTTGGCCCTCGATTTGGAACGGATATGAAAGCAATTGCAAACGCCATTCAAAACTTGCAAGCTGCTGACATCAAACAAATTGAAGAAAAAGGCGTTTTAGGTATTGAGATTAATGGAAAAAGTATTAATTTGGAACGCGATGATGTAGAAATTACCTCTCAAGATATTGAAGGGTGGTTGGTCGCCAATCAGGGATCAGTTACAGTAGCTTTGGATGTTACTCTTACAGCGCCTTTGAGAGACGAAGGTATTGCAAGAGAATTAGTAAATCGAATTCAAAATTTAAGAAAAGATTCTGGGCTTGAAGTTACCGATCGTATAGAGGTTTATTTACAGTCTGAAGTTGCTATCGAGAACGCTATAAGAGAAAATTTAGAATATATTAAACTAGAAACATTAACGGAAACGCTACATTTGGTAGCACAATTAGATAAAGGGGTTGACGTGTCTTTTGACGCCATCAACACCAAGTTGCACATCCAAAAAACCATATAATTATGTCCATAGAAAATACCAGTAGATATTCGGATAAACAATTAGAAGAATTTAAAACGCTAATCCTCCAGAAAATTGAAAAGGCAAAGCACGATTTAGACCTTATTAAGAGTGCCTATATGAACGACCTAAACAATGGTACAGAGGATACTTCGCCAACATTTAAGGCTTTTGATGAAGGAAGTCAAGTGATGAGTAAAGAATCGAACTCGCAATTAGCCATCCGTCAAGAGAAATTCATTAGAGACCTTAAAAATGCTTTAATCAGAATTGAAAACAAAACCTATGGTATTTGTAGAGTGACAGGTAAACTCATCAATATAAAACGTCTTGAGCTGGTGCCTCATGCCACTTTAAGTATTGAAGCAAAGAATATGCAGCAATAAAATGTCTAGAAAAAAGACATTTTTAGTAATAGCAATTATTCTTTTTATTGATCAAGCCTCTAAAATCTATATAAAAACGCATTTTGAACTTGGTCAAGAACTCAAGGTTTTTGAATGGTTTCGACTTTTTTTTATCGAGAATGAAGGCATGGCATGGGGTGCTAAATTAAGTGATATTTCCTCTCATATCAACGATTCAAGTGCGAAACTGTTTTTAACAATTTTCAGAATTTTCGCACTTTTTGGCATCGGATATTGGCTGCATCAAAGCCTTCAAAAATCAGCCTCTAAAATCCTTATTATTTCTTTAGCTTTGGTTTTTTCAGGAGCACTTGGAAATATTATTGACTCTGTTTTTTACGGCATTTTATTTGACGGGAGTTTGGGTCAAACCTCGACTTTATTTGCTTCTGAAAGCTATGCGAGTGTGTTTCATGGAAATGTCGTAGATATGCTTTACTTCCCTTTGTTTAAGGGCTATTTCCCAGAATGGATCCCATTTATAGGCGGTAATTACTTCTCTTTCTTTGATCCCGTTTTCAATGTCGCAGATATGGCAATAAGTACAGGTGTTGGATTACTTTTAGTATTTAATAAAAAAATATTTCCCAAGCCTACAACAACTTAAAATGTGTAGATTTTTTTTGGTGTGACACAATAATCTAAAGGCATATCATGGGATTCAATATCTTCTATAACTGCTTCTGCTTCAAAAAATGACAATCCAATTTTTAGGGTATCCTTTGAACAGTTTTTTAAAAAGTCATCGTAAAATCCTTTTCCATAACCCACACGATTTCCGCACACATCAAAAGCTAAAAGCGGAATAAACACAACTTCTATTTGTTCATTGCTTATAGCGATACCATTTTCGGGTTCAGGAATGTTCCATGAATTTGTTTTGAAACGCGTATTGTCTTGTAATAAAATATGCGAAAGCGTTCGGGTTTCAAAGTTACTTTTAGACAGTACAATATGCTTATCTTTACCTGAAAGAATGGATAGTATAGGTTCTGTTGATATTTCTTTTAAGGAATCAATCGTTAAAAATACATGAAAAAATGAGTGCTTCCATATGGGCAGTTGTAGTGTTAAGTTCGCAATTTGAATACTGAAATCGTCAATCTGTTGCGTGTTTAATGCGTTTCGAAGTTTTTTGTAATGGACTCTTAATTGTTGTTTTTTCACGCTATAATTGGTATTGAATTATAAATAACACTATCCTTAGCGTCTCAATATTAGTTTCTAATAGGTTATAATTTGCGATGTCTTTCAATATAGGTTATGATGGATTTTGCGATATTTTTTCCTGATGCAACTTCAATACCTTCAAGACCAGGCGTAGAATTAACTTCCATTACTAGAGGGCCACGATTAGATTGTAAAATATCAACCCCACAAATTGGGAGTTTTAATTTTCGCGCTGCTTTTATGGCAAGCTTAATTTCGTTCTCATCCAATTTATACTGTTCATAGGTTCCGCCTCTGTGTAAGTTTGATCTAAATTCGCCTTCTTTCCCTTGACGCTTCATAGCCCCAACAACCTGTCCATCTACAATTAAAGCTCTTAAGTCGGCACCTTTTGCTTCTGCAATATACTCCTGTACCAAAGCTCTAGCTTCCAAACCGTTAAACGCTTCTAGTACAGATTCGGCAGCATTTTTAGACTCCGCGAGAACCACACCAATTCCTTGAGTACCTTCAAGTAATTTGATTACAACAGGAATGCCACCAACTTGTGCAATTACTTTATCTATATCCCGAGAATAATTGGTAAATACTGTTTTTGGCATATCGACACCTGCTTTTGAAAGGTGCTGAAAACTACGCAGTTTATCTCTAGATCGAATAATCGCATCTGAAGATACAGTCGAAAACACATTCATCATTTCAAATTGTCTAACTACGGCACAGCCATAATATGTAACTGAAGCACCAATTCTAGGAATAATAGCATCCACAGCATCTAAATAGCTATCTCTATATAAAATGGTTGGTTTTTCTTTTTCAATAATGATATCACACTCCAAAGGATCAACAACTTCGACGTGATGATTTCTGTTTTGAGCTTCTTCAATAAGCCGTTGGGTTGAATATAGATTTATATTACGCGACAATATTACAATATTCATAACTTATACGGAGTTAAACAATTGCAATATACTAAAAATGCAAATTCAATTTTTACAATCGTCGGAATTAATATACCTTTGGAATAATGAGTAATCCAAATATTGAGATTCAATTACAAACCTTACCAAATACGCCTGGTGTTTATCAGTTTTATGATGCTTTGGGGGTGGTCATTTATGTCGGTAAAGCCAAAAATTTAAAAAACAGAGTCCGTTCGTATTTTAATAAAGTTCACGATTATGGAAAAACAAATGTTCTTGTTAAAAAAATTGTAGAGATAAAGCATATTGTTGTAGAAACAGAAACGGATGCCTTACTGCTTGAAAACAATCTTATTAAAAAGTACCAACCGCGCTATAATGTACTTTTAAAAGATGATAAATCATATCCCTGGATTTGTATTAAAAAAGAACCTTTTCCTAGGGTGTTTCAAACCCGCCGTATCATTAAAGATGGCTCTGAATATTTTGGACCCTACACGAGCATCAAAACAGTGTACACACTTTTAGACCTTATTAAGGGGTTGTTTCCATTAAGAACTTGTAAATATGATTTGTCTCAGGAAAAGATATCAAGTCAAAAATATAAAGTTTGTTTAGAATACCATTTAGGCAATTGTAAAGGGGCTTGTGAAGCTAAAGAGCATGAAGCGTCGTATTTAGAAAACATCGCCACGATTCGTGAAATATTGAAAGGGAATTTTAAAAACTCTATTTCAGTGTTTAAATCTCAAATGAAAACATTTGCAGAAAACTTAGAGTTTGAAGCAGCACAATCCCTAAAAGAAAAATTACTAATTCTCGAAAACTATCAGGCAAAATCAACTATTGTAAATCCAAAGATTAGTAATGTAGATGTCTTTACAATTGTAAGTGATGAAAGCTATGCGTATGTGAATTTCTTACAACTTTCATACGGCGCCATTATTCGTTCGCACACCATGGAGCTAAAAAAGAAACTTCAAGAAAGCGATCAAACGTTGTTAGAACTTGCTATTACCGAAATGCGCCAACGGTTTGCATTAGAATCTAAAGATATTTACGTGCCTTTTGAAGTCAACTTAGGCCCAGAATTAAGACTAACTATTCCCAAAGTAGGGGATAAAAAACAGTTGATTGATTTATCGCTACGCAATGCCAAATATCAGCGTTTAGAACAATTAAAGCAAGTTAAAATAACGGATCCCGATCGCCATGTAGAACGCATTATGGCTCAAATGAAATCAGATTTGAGGCTTTCGGAGGCGCCTACGCATATTGAGTGTTTTGATAACTCCAATATTCAAGGCACTCATCCTGTAGCTGCTTGTGTTGTTTTCAAGAACGGGAAACCAAGTAAAAAAGAATACCGTCATTTTAATATTAAAACCGTTGAAGGACCCGATGATTTTGCGTCAATGACAGAAGTGGTTTATCGCCGTTATAAACGCTTATTAGATGAAAAACAACCGTTGCCACATTTGATTATAATTGATGGAGGGAAAGGACAATTGTCTGCTGCTCTAAAAAGTTTAGATGATTTGAAGCTTCGCGGAAAAATTGCGATTATCGGAATTGCAAAACGTTTAGAAGAATTATTCTATCCAAATGATCCAATTCCCTTATATTTAGACAAAAAAAGCGAAACGCTTAAAATCATTCAGCAACTTCGAAACGAAGCACACCGGTTTGGGATTGAGCACCATCGAAATAAACGAAGTAAAACGGCTTTAAACTCGGAGTTAGAATCCATTACAGGTATTGGAGAAAAAACAATTCTAGAGTTATTGAAAAAATTTAAATCAGTACAACGTATTTCATTTGCAGCATTAGATGAATTAGAGCAAGTGGTTGGCGTGTCAAAAGCCCAAATTATTTATAATTATTATCAAAACAAATTTCGTGCGTAACCTAGTAGTCCTAGTATTTGTATTCTTTTTTTCTTGGGGATTTTCTCAAGAAAACAAGCCGTCAAACCCTAGAGTTGGATTAGTTCTTAGTGGGGGTGGCGCCAAAGGGTTAGCGCATGTAGGCGTTCTTAAAATGCTAGACAGCTTAGGAGTTCGTGTAGATTATGTTGCTGGTACAAGCATGGGCGCGGTTGTAGGAGGTTTGTATGCGTCTGGGTACACAGGAAAACAATTGGATTCTATTATTAGGTCAACCAAATTTGATTTGCTGATAAGCGATGAAATTCCAAGAGCGTCTAAAACATTTTATGAACGTAAAAACGGAGAAAAATATGCGTTAGCACTGCCTTTTAATAATTTTAAAATTCACTTACCCTCATCAATTTCGAGAGGTCAAAATTTATTTAATTTAGTGTCAAAACTAACGTTAAGTGTTAGTGGAATAAATGATTTCAGCAAATTACCTATTCCGTTTTATTGTGTGGCGACGGATATGAAAACAGGAAATGAGGTGGTTTTAGATCACGGAAATCTTGCCCAGTCAATAGCAGCAAGTAGCGCATTACCAACTCTTTTTCAGCCTGTAATATTGGACAGCAAACTGCTCATGGATGGCGGGATTGTTAATAATTTCCCCATAAAGGATTTAGTTTCAAAAGATATTGATATAATCATCGGAGTTGACGTACAAGATGACCTTCTTGAAATTAATGAATTAGAATCAGTTTCTAACATCTTAAATCAAATCAGCAACTTTAGAGCTGCTGAAGAAATGAGCGAGAAATCAATATTAACAGATATCTATATAAAACCAGATGTAGCTGATTACTCGATTGTTTCTTTTAAAGATGGTATAAAAATTATAGATAAAGGAGAAGAAACGGCGTCACTGTATTTAAAAGAATTTCAAGCCATAGCTAAGGCACAAAACTTCATAAAAACAGCAGTTAAATTTCCCGATTTTAAAGAAGTTAAAATCAATGATATTTCAATTTCTGGTCTAGAAAAATACACATCTTCATACGTTAAAGGGAAGTTGAGGTTTAGAAGCGGAGAAACCATTAGTTTTAACGACTTTAGTGAAGGGGTTAATAATTTAGTAGCTACAAATAATTTTGATAGTTTTTTATATAAATTTCACCCATCAAATCAAGGCTATGATTTAAGCGCTAAAGTTGTTGAGGCAAAAAACACAGCATTTGTGAAATTTGGAGTGCATTTCGATCAACTATATAAGAGTGCAGCCCTTCTAAACCTTACAAAAAAACAATTACTTCTTAAAAACGATGTATTATCAATAGATTTTATTCTTGGTGATAATATTCGCTACAACTTTGACTACTATATTGATAAGGGTTTTTATTGGAGCGTGGGACTTAATTCTAAGTATATTGGTTTCGATAGTTTTAATAGTCCTACTGGTTTCATTTCCGATGACGTTTATCCAAAGGTGGATGAAATCCAAATGTCTTTTAGCGAATTTACACATCAATTTTTTATAGAATCTCTTATTAAAAAAGACTTTGCACTAAAAATTGGATTGGAGTTGAAAAGTTTAAAAATTACAACTAACGAAAATGCATTTCTAAACGCTTTTGAAACTTTAGAATATACGTTTGAAGATAGTGATTTTTATAGCTTTTTCGGATCTCTTAAGTTTGATACTATAGACAATAAGTTTTTCCCAACAAGTGGTTTCCTTTTTGAGGGCGGTTTTCAATACTATTTAGCCTCCTCCGATTTTAATAATAATTTTAATGGGTTTTCAATTTTCAAATCACAAATTTCGAAAGCATTTTCGATTAGGGATAAGCTTTCTGTGAATATTGATGTACAAGGCGGTTTTAAAGTCGGAGATAGCAATACGAAGGCGCTCAATTTTGGGCTTGGAGGGTATGGTTCTAATTACTTTAACAACTACACTACCTTTTATGGGTATGAATATTTTGCGCTTAGTGGGAATAGTTTTGTAAAACTAACCTCGACCCTTGATTATGAATTTTTTAAAAATCATCATTTTAACTTTTCTGCTAATTTTTCGAATATTGCAGATGATATTTTTTTGAATAAAACATGGATTGAACTTCCATCATACAGTGGGTATGCAATGGGTTATGGTTTAGAAACTGTTTTTGGGCCAATCGAATTAAAATATAATTGGGCTGGAGATTTAAGTTATTCTGGTTTGATCGTAAGTGTAGGGTATTGGTTTTAAATATTAAGGCAAATTCCAAAGTAGTAGATTTTTTTTGGACTTAAGATCCATTCATTTTATAATTTGGAATAATATTTGCAAATTTGTAAAAACATTAAAAATATTTTAAATTAATTAGTAGTTCTAGATTGTCATGAAAAAATTACCACTAATTTTTCTGTTATGTTTAGGGTTTCAGTTCATAGAAGCTCAAAACCCCTCCTCGTTTCAAGCGGGTGAGTGGCTCAAATTCAAACTTAGTTATAGCAATTGGTTTAAAGCAGGAAACGCGACTCTTGAGGTTTCCGAAAGTACATACCAGGACAAAGCGGTTTATAAGGTGGTAGGAAAAGGGTGGACTACAGGAGCTATTAAATGGTTTTTTAAAGTAGAGGATCATTATGAAAGTCATTTTGATAAACAAACAGGAGTGCCCTATAAATTTATAAGAGATATAGATGAAGGCGGGTATACCAAGAATAGAATTGTAGAATTTGACCACGAACAAAATAAAGCCTTGATTAACGACTTGAAGAACAACACAAATTCTTCAATGGATATTGAAAAAAACATTCAAGATTTAGTGTCGGCGTATTATTATCTTAGGAATAATTATGATACAAAAACTATTAAAGAAGGCGATGTTGTAGCGTTAAATATATTCTTTGATAGCGAAACGTTTTTATTTAAATTAAAATATTTAGGACGAGAAACTATTAATACAGATTTTGGAAAAATTAAATGCCTCAAGTTTAGACCTTACGTCATGGCTGGACGTGTTTTTAAAGAAGAAGAAAGTTTAACATTGTGGGTCACTGCAGATCAAAATAAAATTCCAGTAAAAATCAAAGCAGATTTGAGAGTTGGTTCATTAAGAGCTGATTTAGAAGCTCAAAAAGGGCTTAAGTATCCCTTTGAAATTCAATTATAACAACTAATGACAAAAAAACCTACCACAGACAAATTATTAGACCTTCTCGATGACAAATACAAGTCTATCCACCAAGACCGTGATGTACATCTAGAGGGACTATTACATAGCAATTCAATAACCTACTGGGACTATATTCACACAGATGCTTTATTAGGCTTACAAATTCAACGTACAGATCTTCCGGATGAAATGGTGTTCATTGCTTACCATCAAATCAATGAATTAATTTTTAAAATGATACTTTGGGAAATTAAACAAGTGTCTGATTCAACGTCACTACAAGTTGCTTTTTTTCAAGATAAACTCATGCGAATTAGCCGTTATTTCGATATGCTAACAACCTCGTTCAATATAATGCGGGAAGGGATGGATATTGCTCAATATAATAAATTCAGGCACACATTGACGCCTGCAAGTGGGTTTCAAAGTGCGCAATACCGTAAAATTGAATTTGCTTCTACAGAGTTAGTTAACTTGATTGACATCCGATTTCGTGCGAATATTGATAGAGACACCCCGTTTGAGCATGCCTTTGAGCATTTGTATTGGCAAGCCGCAGGAAAAGATTATAAGACAGGTCAAAAATCTACGTTATTATCTAATTTTGAAAACCGCTACAAAGACGAGTTTATTACGTTTATGAAACGTTGTAATACTAAAAATATCTGGACACGATTTAAAGAACTCTCAAGAGAAAACCAACAAGATGCAAGTCTAATAACTGCCATGAAACATTATGATTACACAGTTAATGTCACTTGGGTGATGGCACATTATAACGCTGCAAAACACTATATTTTGGGTAAAGAAGGCGATGGTGCAGCCACTGGCGGAAGTGATTGGCAAAAATATATGCATCCAAAATACCAAAAAAGAATATTTTTTCCTGAACTTTGGAGCCAAGAAGAAAAAGACAATTGGGGGCATGAAGTTGAGCATTAACAAAAAATATTTTAATCTTAAATTTTTTATATACGGCTTTGCAGTTGTTAGTATTTATAGTGTCATAAAAAGCTGCTCTAAAGACTCCGTAATTGAAGTCGAGCCGATAGCAATAGTCGAAAAAGATAATTTTAAGTTTGGATATAATCTCAATAACTTTGAAGTGGTTAATGATACTGTTAGAAGTGGCGATAGCTTTGGAGTTTTATTAGAGAAACACCATTTATTTTACCCTCAAATACATCATATTGCTGAAAAAACAAAAGAAGTTTTTGACGTTCGCCGATTAAGAATTGGCAAGCCATATACCGTTTTGTACGCTAAAGAAGACACTCAAAAGCCCTTAGTTTTTATATATCAGCCCAATACAATTGAATACATCGTGGTTGAATTTTGCGATTCAATTATTGCTTATACAGAAAGAAAGCCTATTAAAATTGTTGAAATGGAGACTTCTGGGATTATTCAGAACACACTTTCTGAAACCATGGAAGACCAGGGATTGCCGACCCAATTGATTTATGATATGTCTGATGATATATATGCCTGGACCATTGATTTTTCTAGACTTCAAAAAGGTGATAATTTCAAAGTTATTTATAATAAACGATTTGTGGATGACTCTATTTATGCAGGGATTGAAAGTATAAAAGCGGCATTTTTCGAACACAAAGGTGAATCGTTTTATGCGTTTAATTACATGAATCGAGAATCTAAAAACACTACAGATTACTTTGACGAGAACGCAAAAAGTCTTCGGAAAGCATTTTTAAAAGCACCCTTACAATTTAGTCGAATATCTTCAAGATACAACCTTAAGCGACGCATCGCTTATTATGGAAACCGCGTACGACCTCATAAAGGAACTGATTTTGCAGCTCCAATTGGGACACCTATTTTAGCAACTGCAAATGGAACGGTCGTGGAGTCGAGACGCAAAGGCGGGAATGGCAACTATGTAAAAATACGACACAACGCAACTTACAGCACTCAATATTTGCACATGAGTCGACGCTTGGTTAGTGTTGGCGAATATGTAAAACAAGGCGACGTGATAGGTAAGGTAGGAATGACAGGAAACACTGGAGGTCCACATGTGTGCTATCGGTTCTGGAAAAATGGAAAACAAGTTGATCCGTTTCGTCAAAAATTACCAGATGCAAAAGCATTACCAGCCAATTTAAAATCTGATTTTAAAGTGTTTATGGCGCCTTTAAAACAACAACTAGACTCAATCAATTAATACTATATTTTTAAAAATTACCAATGGCATTAAACTCAATAAATCCAACGCAAACAAAAGCATGGGCAAAATTAAACTCCCATTTCGAAGCAGTTAAGGATGCACACATGAAAACATGGTTTGCCGAAAACCCTGGTCGTGCAGATAAATTTACAATACAGTGGGAAGATTTTTATGTGGATTTTTCAAAAAACAGAATTAACGAAGAGACTTTGACTCTTTTCAAAGCATTGGCTGAGGAGCTTAAACTTAAAGACGCAATTTCAAAATATTTTGAAGGCGATATCATTAATCATACAGAGGGAAGAGCAGTACTTCACACTGCACTTCGTGCTCCAAAAGACGCTAATGTTTTAGTAGATGGAGCGAATGTTATCCCTGAAATTCATGAGGTAAAGTCTTTAATTAAAACCTTTTCGGAGGCCATTATTAATGGAACTAAAAAAGGATATACCAATAAAGCCTTCACCGATGTAGTCAATATAGGAATTGGAGGATCGGATTTAGGGCCTGCAATGGTTGTTGATTCTTTGGCTTTTTATGGCAATCATCTAACACCTCATTTTGTGAGTAATGTTGATGGCGATCACGTTAACGAGGTTCTAAAAACCCTTAACCCAGAGACTACACTTTTTGTAATTGTCTCAAAAACATTCACCACTCAAGAAACCTTATCAAATGCGACAACCATTAGAGAGTGGTTTTTGAAACATGGAAAACAAGAAGATGTTGCAAAACACTTTGTGGCGGTGTCTACAAACACTGCTAAAGTGGAAGCTTTTGGAATTGAATCGTCTAATATTTTCCCGATGTGGGATTGGGTAGGCGGTCGTTTTTCGCTTTGGAGTGCTGTAGGATTAAGTATTAGTTTAGCTGTAGGCTATGATAATTTCGAATCGCTTTTAGCTGGAGCTCATAAAATGGACACCCATTTTAAAGAAGAAGAATTTGAAACAAACATCCCAACAATCTTAGCCTTTTTAAGCATATGGTACAATAATTTTTTCAAGGCAGAAAGCGAAGCAGTTATTCCATATACGCAGTATTTGAACCAATTTGCGACCTACTTGCAACAAGCTATTATGGAAAGTAATGGAAAAAGTATTGACCGTTCTGGAGTTGAGGTTGACTACCAAACAGGAAATTTAGTTTGGGGAGAGCCTGGAACAAATTCTCAACATGCTTTCTTTCAGTTAATTCATCAAGGCACAAAATTAATTCCAGCCGATTTTATTGGGTTTACACAACCCTTACACGGAAACAACGATCATCAAGACAAGTTGATTTCCAACTTTTTTGCACAAACAGAAGCATTATTAAATGGTAAAACCGAGGCAGAGGTCGTTGCAGAAGGAACATCAGCAGAAATTATTCCGTTTAAAGTATTTGAAGGCAACAAACCCACCAATACCATTTTTATAAAGCAACTCACTCCCGAAAGTTTAGGAAAGCTAATTGCCATGTATGAGCATAAAATATTTGTTCAAGGAGTCGTTTGGAATGTCTTTAGTTATGATCAATTTGGGGTTGAATTAGGTAAACAGCTAGCAACCAAAATTTTAGAAGAAATCAACACAGGTTCTATTGCGAATCACGATACCTCAACATCGAATCTTTTGAAGTATTACAAAAAAAACAGATAATTTTTTAACATAATTTAATTACACACTCTAAAAACATTTGATTTTCTATTGGTCAGGTGTTTTTTTGTGGATTATTTTAACAGAAACGGGAGCCTTTATATGCTAATTATTCATATTTTTGTTTAAACTAATTAACTTAACATTAAACCATAATTACAATTATGAAAAAAATTAAACAGATTATGTCATTAGCCTTGATGGTGTGTACGTTATCAGTTGCTGCTCAGAGCACTATAACAGGTACAATTGTCGATGCGAGTCAACAAGCACCATTACCTGGAGCTACTATTGTTGAAAAAGGAACATCTAACGGCGTTTCTACTGATTTCGATGGGAATTTCACGTTAAACACTAAAAATTCGTCAGGAGAGATTGAGGTGTCCTATGTTGGATTTGTGTCGACTACAATTCCTTTTTCAGGAGATCTTGACCTCGGTTCAGTTTTACTAGAAACAAGCGAATTAGGATTAGAAGAGGTTCAAATTTTTGCTTCAGTTGCGGTGGACAGAAAAACACCAGTCGCAGTATCAACAATTAAAGCATCTGAAATTGAACTTAAACTCGGAACACAAGAGTTTCCAGAAATCTTAAAAGCGACTCCAGGAGTTTATGCGACGAAGTCTGGTGGTGGATATGGAGATGGTCGTATTAACTTACGTGGTTTTAGTTCTGAAAATGTAGGTGTCCTTATTAATGGTATTCCCGTTAATGACATGGAAAACGGAAGACTTTACTGGTCAAACTGGGCTGGTTTAGGAGACGTCACAAGCTCAATGCAAGTACAAAGAGGTTTGGGTGCTTCAAAAGTAGCTGTACCATCTATTGGTGGAACGATCAACATTGTAACTAAAACAACCGATGTTGAAGCGGGTGGGTCCATTCGAATGGGAACAGCAAATGATGGGTACCAAAAATATGGAATAACCTATTCGACTGGTCTTATGGATAACGGCGTAGCTGTTACCGTATCTGGTGCTAAAATTTTAGGAGACGGCTATGTAGATGGAACAGAGTTTGACGGGTTCAATTATTTCCTTAACATCTCTAAAAATATTAATGAAAATCATAAATTATCATTTACTGCATTTGGTGCAAAGCAAACTCACGGACAACGTTACAACAGACGTACGATTGAGCAGAACAGAGCAACAGAGCAAGGTGGAAGAAGATTTAATCCAGATTGGGGAATTAGAAACGGAGAAGTAGAGCACTTATCGTATAACTTCTATCATAAACCTCAAATATCATTAAACCACTATTGGACTTTAAATGATAATACATCAATATCAACTGCATTATATGCTTCTTTTGGAGAAGGTGGTGGACGAAGACAACGAGGGTCTAAATTTTATGACGATGCCTACCGTTTAGGAGATAGCGATCAGCCAATTGACTTTGATCAAATTGCAAAAGAAAATAAAGCTCAAGGTGCATTTGGGTCTACAGATATCTTTGCATCTTCTCGAAATGCACATGAATGGTATGGTTTATTATCAACGATCAAAACAAACTTATCTGATGACTTAGTGCTTTCGGGTGGTGTAGATGCACGTTACTATGTGGGATCGCATTGGTACGAAGTTGCAGATCTTTTAGGAGGTCAGTTTTATGTCAACGATACTAACGATGAAAATACATCTGGTCAAGCGTTAAAGGTTGGAGATCGTTTCAATAAAGATTATGACGGTATAGTAGTAAGAGGGGGACTTTTTGCACAAGCAGAATATTCTCCAAGTGCTGATTTATCAATTTTCCTAGCGTCTGCTATATCAAATACTACTTACAGCAAAAACGAATTCATGTATTATGCTCCAACAGATCCAGCTCGCGAGTCCGATAAAGTTGATTTTCTTGGATATAGTGTTAAAGGGGGTGCAAACTACAATTTAAGCGACACAAGAAATGTGTTTGTTAATATTGGGTACTTCTCAAAAGCACCTTTCTTAGATGGAAACGTTTTCCAAAGCGATAGCTCAACAGATTTCAATGAGGGCGCGTTAAATGAAAAAGTATTTAGTGCAGAAATAGGATACGGAATCAGAGGCGACAAATTATCAGCAAATATTAACATTTACAACACCTCTTGGATAGATAAATCTTTGACAGGTAGCGTAGATGATCCGGATAATCAAGGAGACCGTGTGAATTATAATATTGCAGGTCTTGATGCTTTACACCAGGGTGTAGAAGTTGATTTTGTGTATCGTGCAAGTGATATGATTACTTTTACTGGTATGGCTTCTATTGGAAACTGGAAATGGAAAAACGATGCTAGCGGTAAGTTATTTGACGAAGGTGGACAAATAATCAAATCTGTTGATGTTTATGCAAAAGATTTAAGAGTATCTGATGCTGCACAAACAACCTTCGCTTTAGGTTCTAAATTTAAATTGATGGAAAAAACATCTTTTTACATAGACTACAACTATGCTAGCGATTTGTATGCTAGTTACAGAATTACTGATAGAGGTGATGAGACAAATCGTCAAGATTCATGGGAAATGCCAGCATATGGGTTATTTGACTTGGGTCTAAATCACGGCTTTAATATTGGTCAATTTGATGCGTCATTATCCGCTAGAATGAACAATGTTCTGAACACTGAATATATTTCGGATGCTCGAGATGGAGCGGGCTCAATCGCTCAAACTGCCGGCGTTTATTACGGTGCAGGAAGAACATTCAGTCTTGGCATAAAACTTAACTTCTAAAAAATAAGAAAATGAAAAAAATATTTTATTTATTAACACTTTCGGCTTTCGTCTTTACGGGATGTAACCCGAATGAAGACATCAATGCAACCATTGATGCACAAGAAAACGTAATCGTAGGCGATGTTGTTTATACACTTAATGACGACGATTATGATGATTTAGACTTAACTTATGCAAACTTTAGTTCTACAGATCAAGCGAAAGAGATGGTACCAGAATTACTGTCAGATTTATTTCCAGTATGGGGAAAGGGATCGTCTGCTTTAGTTTCATATAATATCTATAACAAAGTGTCTACATATGACGCAGAGGTACGTACTTTGACTGCTGGAGAACACAATGCGATCACAGGGTCTTCATATGGTAACTTTGATGAAACTTATCATGTATATGACTACCTAGATGCTACCTATCCAAATCCAGAAAATGGAGACTTTGTATCTTTAAAATATAAATACTACTCCGGTTCTGTAAGTACGCTTACAGATGGTTTTGCCTATGAAGATGGCGAATGGATAAAGTTTACAGGATTCACGCCTGATCAATATACAGCAATGGGCGAAGGTTATCCTAACTTTTCTAGTGAAGAGGAAGCCAATCAGAAGATCCCAGTAGCACTTTTGGACGTTTACAAATTTGATCCAAAAAGTACTGGTGATATTGTTTTATCAATGTATGAAATATATCAAGGTGGTGGAGTTACAGAAAGTTTTACGGCTGCCTTTGTTTTTGATGGAACTGCATTCTCTGCTTATGACAATATACTGGAAGAAACACTTCAGTTTGGTCATGATGGTGATGTTTGGGTGCCAGACAACACCATCAAATACACCTTAACTACAGCAGATTTCGATTTAGTAGGCAATGGCTACTATGGAAACTTTGATGTAAGATCAGGAAAAGACGAAGAATCTATTGAAGCAAGAGTTGCTAAAATAAACACTATTTTATTAAATAATTTTCCTTCAGACGAAGAAGGTCAAAAATATTTAGTGTCTTATAATGTTTATAATGGTAGCGCTGCTGTGTACACAACAGCTGTGATTAAAACAGGTGGTGTTTATATTTTAAATGAATAAATTTATTGTTCATGCATAAAAAAAACCACCTCTAATGAGGTGGTTTTTTTACCTTTAATTTTAATTAAACTTGTACGTATTATGAAAAAAATTATAACAATTGTTCTCGTTACTTTTTTTAACTTCAATTGCAGCTCAGGTGGTGACGATTCTTCACCTGTCCCCAAAGATCCTGATACCACTACAGGCGGGGAATCAGTCGCTGTAAATGACCGTTTTGATGCTCTTGAAGATACCGATTTTAGTATTAAAAATCTACTGTCTAATGATACTATAGAAGACAACGCACGCATTACGTCCTTTGATGCTACTACCACTCAAGGGGGATCGATTATTGACAACAGAAACGCCACTTACACTTACACTCCAGTAGATGATTTTACAGGAGAAGATACGTTTACCTATACGATTTGTGATGCTGATACGCCTCCAGACTGTTCAACAGCAACCGTCACCATCAATGTGGCAGATTTCGGTAGTCCAGTTGCAGAAAATGACGCCATTAATGTTTTGCTAAACTCTACTAAAACCATAACCACTCTTCTAGATAATGATTCAGCTATTGATGAAGCAGTGTTGTCATCAGTTGATAATACATCTACTCAAGGCACTGTGGTTTTAAATGCAAATGGGACCGTGGACTACACACCTCCAACAGGATTTACAGGAACAGATAGTTTTACATACGCACTTTGTGACGACGATACACCTACAAATACATGTGTTTCTGCTACGGTAACAATCTCCGTAATAGATGCCATTACCTTCAATATACCAACTGAATTAGTGGACTATTATTCGGGTGTCATTTTCTCTGAAGATGCCGATTTAATGTTTGAAGAATTAGACAGACATACTTCCAACAAACATACCACCATTTTAACGTACATTCAACGTCACGACTATTTATATGATGCAGATGCGGATTTATCAAGTTCAAATAAAGTGGTTTTAATGTATTCAGGTGAGCGCCGTTTCTGGAGAGAATATACGTCTGGAACTAATTCGTATTCCCCTCAAACCTTTAATACAGAACACGTCTATCCACAGTCGTTATTAAATTCCACGAATTCAATAACCGACTTACACCACTTAAGAACTTGTGACGATGCTACCAATACGCAACGAAGTAATAATCCCTTTGGAGAAGGAAGCGGGACCTATGAGTTATCAAATAATCAATGGTATCCAGGTGATGAATGGCGTGGAGATGTAGCGCGTATGATGATGTATTTAAATATCAGATATGGCGAAAACTTTGATTCTGTAGGAGGATTGGATTTATTTATATCTTGGAATAATGCAGACCCCGTTTCAGACTTTGAAGCTCAACGAAACAATGTCATATATTCTGCTCAAGGCAATAGAAATCCGTTTATTGACAACCCGTACTTAGCAACACTTGTTTGGGGCGGAGCTCCAGCAGAAAATAAATGGAATTAAACCGTTATATTTACATTTTAACACCAACAAAACTAAAACCTAATGATCAAAACAATTCATTCCTACTGGGCCTATTTAGTACTTATAGTACTTATATTGGCAGTTTTCAAAGCCCTTTTAGGTTACTTTGGAAAAAAAGACTATGATGCAAAAGCATTTAGGGTTTCGCTTTTTACACTAATTGTATCTCATATCCAATTACTGATTGGGCTGCTCTTATATTTTACGTCTGAACGATTTGATTTGTGGAGTGATTTAGGCGTAGGAGAGGTTATGAAAAATGCGCAGATACGCTTATACTTGGTGGAACACCCAACAATAAACATACTTGCTGTTGCGCTTATTACCATTGGCTATTCAAAACATAAGAAGAAACTAATTTCAGGACCTAAATACAAAACTATCGCGATTTTTTACACCATCGCCTTAATTTTGATTCTATCTAGAATCCCTTGGGATGTATGGCCCGTATAGTACATAAAAAAAAGCAGCCAATTGGCTGCTTTTTTTAGATTTGTATGGAATTGGAGTTACTCCACTTCCTTAATAAGATGTACATACACAGGAAGGTGATCGCTGTAGCCATTTAAAAATTTTCCATAGGAGAAACTTCTAAACGGATATCCCTTGTAGCGGCCTTCTTTATTTATAAGAAAGGGCGCATTGAACACCCCAGCTCTATAAAGACGTAAGGAACCCCTGTTTTTTTTCAAAAAAGGTTTAGTCATAAAAATTTGATCAAACAAAAACCAAACATCTCTATAAGCATTGGAGCCGTTGCCTTCTTTTAAAATACGTTCCATGGGGTTATAAAGCCCTTTTAAGCCCACTGCTCTTTTATTCTTTTTTGTTTTTAATATTTTTTTGAAACTGGCATTTGTCGGGTCGTCATTAAAATCTCCCATACTCAGAATTTTCGCATAAGGATCATTGGTCTGTAAGGAGTCAATTAAGTGTTTGTTAAGCCTTGCAGCAGCTTCGCGTTTTGAACGGCTTTTAGCCTCTCCTCCGCGTCGTGACGGCCAATGGTTCACTAGGATATGAATAAGATCACCATCTAAATAACCACTAACCAACAACTGATCTCTTGTATAGACGCGATTGTTTGTTTCGGAATCGAATAACTTTAACTCATGAGTACTTGTACTCACCGGAGTAAATAATGCTTTTTGATACATCAGTGCCACATCAATACCACGCGCATCAGGAGACTCAAAATGTACAATTCCATAGTCCTTTGCTATTAGAGCAGGGTCATTGGCTAAGTCTTCGACTACAGCGCGGTTTTCAACTTCAGCAAGCCCAATAATAGCAGGCGTGTTTTTTGTAGCACTAGCGCCAATTTGAGAAATTACAGAAGCCATATTTGTTACCTTTTTCTGGTAAACAGCACTACGGTCATGTTTTAGTTCCATCATTGGACTCTTCTCGTCATATTTATTGGGATCGTTAATCGTATCAAAAAGATTTTCGACGTTATAAAAAGCGACGGTATGGATTTTATAGTGTTTTGAATTCTGCGCTGCTACGGTTCCAAAACCGAATATAAATGTGAAACTACACACTACAATATGTTGAATGAAGATTATTGTTTTTTGTTTCATTTAAAAAAGTATAAGAGTGATTTTTTCAAAAGTAAATATTTTTTGTAAATTGAACTCTCAATTATTGTTAATTAAACCCCAATTCAACAATGAAACAGAAACCTACCATCCTTTACATGGTTTTTTTGCTTTCGTTTACGCTGTTTTCTCAACAAACCGTAGTTACAGGAAGTATTAAAGACCTAATTTCAAATCAGCCTTTGGCACAAGTTACCGTCACTTTTGAGGGGACTCTAGTAAGCACTCAAACAAATCTCCAAGGCGTATTTATATTTCCTTCTACTGTTCTGCTAGGCGAGCAAGTTTTGAAGTTGACTAAAATCGGCTATCAAGCAGCGCGGTATCCCATTGTGGTAAACGCAGGAAAAACACTAGACATCCAAGATATGATGTTGAGTTTGGACACTACCGATGATGAGTTGTTTACCATCACACTATCAGATGATGAATTAAATAATGACACCAGTGCTGCTGATAATATCTCTGCTCTCTTAGCGTCTTCACAAGACATCTTTCAACGTGTTGCAGCCTTTCAGTTTAGCGCTTCATTTTTTAAAGTTCGTGGGCTTAATTCCGATAACTCCAAAGTGCTTATAAATGGAATTGAAATGAACAAAATATATAATGGGCGGCCGCAGTGGAGCAATTGGGGCGGTATAAATGATGTGCTCCGAAATCAAGAGTTGACATCGGGTTTGTCGCCTTCATCCTATAATTTTGGAGGCGTATTAGGGTCTACGAACATCAGTTTAAGAGCGTCAGAATACCAAAGCACAAGACGGGTAACCTACTCCTCTACCAACAGAAGTTATACCAATAGAACCATGGCAACCTATGCTTCAGGTGTTGTTAAAGGCAATTGGTCTTATGCCTTTTCTTTGGGAAGACGTTGGGGTAATGAAGGCTTTCAAGACGGAACCTTTTATGATGCCAACTCCTTTTTTGGTGCTGTAGAAAAGAAATTAAATGATAAGCATAGCCTAAATCTAACAGCTTTTTACACCCCTAACAGACGTGGTAAATCATCTCCAAACACCCAAGAAGTATATGATTTAAAAGACATTAAGTATAATGAATACTGGGGCTATCAAGACGGAGAAAAACGGAATTCACGGATACGACGAATCGCTGAACCTGTTTTCATATTGAATCATTACTGGAACCTCAATGCTAAAACACGGCTAAACTCTACTATTGCCTACCAATTTGGCGAACTAGGCAACAGCCGCTTGGACTATGCTGGCGGCGCCAATCCGAGTCCTGCCTATTATCAAACTCTGCCAAGTTATTTTTTAGCCGATAGAGATGGGCCAGATTTAGGAGGCGCGTATGAATCAAATCAAAATTTTATCAATGGCGGCCAAATCGATTGGAACCGTCTTTATGATGCCAATACCACAAATAATATTAATGGAAACTTTGCCGCATATGTGCTGTATGAAGATCGAAGTGATGACACACAAATTTCTGCAAACACTATCCTTTCATCAGAACTAACGGATCATATAATCTTAAATGCTGCTGTAAACTATAAACGTTTAAAGTCGCATAATTTTGCAGAAATTATAGACATGTTAGGAAGTTCAACGGGCTATTTAAATATAGACACTTTTGATCAAGTTCAGTTTGATTTGCAAAACCCCAACCGTGTTGTTAGTACAGGCGACACCTTTAGATATAACTACAACTTGGAAGCGAATCTCGCTAGTGCGTTTGTTCAAGCACAGCTCAGCTATAATAAAGTAGATTTTTTTATAGCAGGACTTATGGACAATACTAGCTATCAAAGAGAAGGCTTGTATCAGAGTGAGGTGTATGCCAACAATTCACTGGGCAAGGGTCCTAAAGTTGAGTTTACAGGCCTCGGCGCTAAAGGCGGATTTACCTATAAATTTTCTGGAAAACATGTAGGCATTATCAATGCAGGCTACCTAACCAAAGCCCCTACAATTCGAAATACGTTTTCTAACTCAAGAGATAACCACGCAATTGTAGGTGAGCATTCTGGAATTGAGATTACAGAAGAAAAAATTACCGCTTTTGATTTTAATTATAGTTACAGATCATCTGTTATCAAAACAAGATTAACAGCGTATTACATCATGATGCAAGATGCCAATGAAGTCTCTTTCTATTATGCAGATGGTATTAGTGGCATTGATCAAGGCACAGCTTTTGTACAAGAAATATTACAAGGGATTGATAAAAGTCATCTAGGACTCGAATTTGGTATTGAAGCGCAAGTCACCCCAACGTTTAAAGTAAATGGAGTGGTTTCCGTAGGTCAATATACCTATAATAACAATCCAAATTTAGTATTAACCTCTAGTGATTTTATTGAAGGCTTGAATTTCGAAAAAGCCAATTTAAATAATTATAAAATTGCAGGAGGTCCACAACAGGCTTTCTCACTTGGATTTGAATACAGAGATCCTAAGTATTGGTGGTTTGGTACTACGGCTAATTTTTTATCTAACACTAACATTGATGTGTCTCCGTTAACGCGCACAAAGAATTTTTATTTAGATACGGATGGCCTTCCATTTCCAGATTACGACCCTATACTAGCGAAAGACTTGCTAAGACAAGAAAAATTTGATGCATATCTAGTTTTTAATGCCGTAGGCGGGAAATCCTGGAAAGTAGATGACAAGTATATCAGTTTGTTTGTGAGTCTAAATAACCTCCTTGATAAACGCTATAAAACAGGTGGTTTTGAGCAAGGACGTAATGCCAACTATCAATCTCTTAAAGAAGATTTTAGCACTCCTAAACGCCGTTTTGGACCAAAATACTGGTACGGTCGCGGAACAACTTATTTTTTAAACCTTAACCTTAGATTTTAATACCTAACATTTTTACCCCGATGAAAACACGACCGATTAAAAACCATCTCATTGTAACTCTAATCTGTGTTGCGATACTCTCTTGTGTACAAGACAACGATTTTTCTGTCCCTAATAGTTTAGGGGATGAAGAAAACAAAAACTTAAAAACACTTTTAGATCGTGTAGACGCTGGACATGTTCAGTTGGTAACGATTAAACAATTAAAAGCTCAATTTAACACCGGAGAAGAAGCACGTTTAATTACGTCCGAAATTGCGGTCAAGGGCTTTGTGTCTTCATCAGATTTTACAGGAAACTTTTATAAAGAATTCTTTATTCAAGATGCAGCAGAAAATGCCACTGATGCCATCAAAATCTCATTAAATCAAGTTGATTCCTATACGAAATTTAACAAAGGAAGAGAGCTCTATGTCTCCTTAAAAGGACTGTATTTAGGAGAGTCTAATAGTGGAGATGGTGTTCATGCCATTGGAGGAAATGTAACAGATGGTGAAGTCGTAGCGCTTACGGCAAATGCATATCCATCGTATATCTTTAGGTCTGAAAATACAGAGATAATAGTTCCAAAACCAGTGTCCATTCTAACGAGTAGCGCGATAGGGATTTTTGTAACTCTAGACAATGTCGAATTCCCTGCGAGTTCCGTAGGCCAGTCCTATGTAGATCCAAACGATGATTTTGATACTCAAAAAATAGTACAACGCTGTTCGGGATTTTCATATTATAATTTCATTTTAGAAACAAGTACATTTTCCAGCTTCAAAAATGAAGTGCTAACAGATGGTAATGGATCAATTTCTGGAATTGTGTCTAAGACGCTTAACGGATCAGAACTAGTTTTAGCGTTAAACACCACAGCCGATGTAGACTTGAGTGGAACACGCTGTAGCTTAGTAGATATTAATGAGTTTTCAGTTGTTTTTGAAGACGATTTTGAAACGTATTCAAATAATGCAGCTGTTTTTGGTGGTTGGACAAATTATAAAGAAGCGGGGAGTAGAGCATGGCAGATTAAAACCACAGCAGATTCTCAAAATCTCGACAGTAAAACAGTGCGAATTAGTGCTTATAGTTCTGGAGATTCAAGTAATATAGCGTGGCTAATTACACCTTCTTTTGATTTGGATGCGGAACGCGATGCCTATATAAACTTTCAGTCCTCAAATAGTTTTAGTGATAACAGTGATTTGGAATTATTAATTTCAACAGATTGGGACGGTACGGAAGCCGATGTTTTGTTAGCATCTTGGACAGCACTTCCAGGCATTATTGTTTCCGACTCCACGTCTTTTGAGATGTGGATTGACTCAAGCGATGTTGATCTAAGCGCGTATGCAGGAACTGCTTATGTAGCTTTTAGATATACGGGAGGCGGCACAAACCACACCGGAACTTTTGAAATTGATAACTTCAAAGTATACACTCAGAATTAGTTTTTATAAACGCTTAAAATAGGTGCCGAAACCAGCGGTTTTTTCTATATTGTTGCATGAATTTTTTTGATCAACTTTACCTCACAATTTTTAATCGTTTTAAAGGCCGTTACAAACAAAAGGCAAATACTATAGCACTGTATTATACGTCTATTCTACAAATTGCATTGTTGTTTTTAGGCGGCGTATTCTTTATTAAATTTTTAGAACAAATGAAAGTTGTGGTCATGTCGAGCTCAAACACATGGATACTGTTTGTTTTAACGAGTTTGATTTTACATTTCAAAAATTGGGTGAATTATAGCGGTCGCAAACGCCGTGTCTTAAATGCCAAACTTTCCAATAAAAAAGACTTAGGCTATTCGATGCTTATACTTATTGCATTGCCTATCGCCATTACGGCCTTATCCATTTTGTTTTATAAAGCAGTTTAAATATAAAATAACCTAACACTTAGTTGTCATTTGGATTTCCAGCCACAATAATAAACTCCGATCGTCTGTTTAATTGATGTTCATCTTCACTGCAGTTGCCACCACAATCGACATTAGGAATTGTTTCCCCTTTTCCAGACCCCGTAATTCTGCGGGCATCAATCCCTTTAGAAATCACATACTGAGCTGTTGTTTTGGCACGTCTTTTAGATAACGATAAATTATAAGAATCCGTTCCACGAGAATCGGTGTGCGATTCTGCATCAATAACAAGCCCTTCATAAGTGGTCATCAGTTGTACTAATTTATCCAATTCAAAAGCCCCTTGTGCTGTGATATTCGATTTATCAAAATCAAAGTAAATAGGGTTGAGGTTCACTTTATTTTTAACGATGAGTGCTTTGATAGGCGTTAATAGAATTTCAACAAAAACATTTTCTTCGCTTGTCCCAGCAACTTCAACAAGTCCTGATTCATAGTCTACTTTAGACCCTAAGAGAACAGTGTCTACTTCACATTCTAGAGTATAGTCTAAAAGACCTTTAGCATCTGATATTTTAGTTCCAAAAACGAGGCCATCTGCATCTTGTATACTCACAGATGCCCCTTCTATAACTAAGCCGGTTGTGCGGTCTTTTACAGTCACTATCATTTTAACGTCACAAATCGGTTGAAGCATTTTTAGAGCATATATATCGTCGCTCCCTTTACCACCTTCTCTATTTGAAGACACAAAACCTTCGCCAGTATCCTCATTAATATTAAAAGCAAAATCATCAGAGTTGCTATTTACAGGGATGCCAATATTTCGAACAGGTCCAGGTTTTTCGTCTTTTAAAGTAGTAAAAAACACATCTAAGCCTCCGAGTCCTAGATGTCCATTAGAAGAAAAATAGAGTGTGTTAGTTCCACTGATATATGGAAACATTTCTTGCGCTTCTGTATTTATGTCTTGCCCCATATTGGTCGCTTTACCTATGCGCCCCCCTTTTTTGATAGACGCGCTGTAGAGGTCAAAATTTCCATAGCCACCAGGTTTGTCCGAAGCAAAGTATAAGGTTTTTCCATCCGCACTAACAGCAGGGTTTTTCACAGAATACTTGTTGCTGTTTAACGACAAAGCTTCCGCCTTCGACCATTGATCACCTTGTTTAGTACTCCTATAAAGATTTAAAACACTGACTTTATAGTTGGTTTCAGGGTCTTTATTATAAACGTTTTCATAAAAACTTTCTCGAGAAAAATACATCGTATTTCCATTTGGAGAAAAACTGACCGTTCCTTCGTGGTATTTTGTATTTATAGCAGTCTTAATACGAGTTGGTGTTTCAAATTCTCCAGCACTAGTAGTTGTCGCAGTATAGATGTCTAGAAAAGATTGGTCATTCCAGCCGTAGGCTTTTCGAGTAGTACTTCGAGCAGAAGTGATATACAGTTTTCCATCTTGAAGCGTCCCTCCAAAATCAGAAACATTAGAGTTAATAGATAAATTTTGAAGATTAAATTTCGGGCCTTTGCTTAGAATTTTAGGCAAATAATTTGGGCGAGCTTTAAATGCAATCGCTCTATGATCTTTAGGGCTTGAAGCTGCAAATTTGACCATTTGCGTGTTCGAAGCTTCGTAATTTTTATTAGCCTTCAACATCTCAGCATATTTATAAATCATTTCTGAGTCCGAAGAAAATTCTAAGGCTTTTGCATACCATTTTTCAGCGTTTTCAGTACTAAATACATTGTAATAGCTTTCGGCAAGTTGATCGTAGACGTAAGCATCTGCTTTTCCTTTGGCGACTACTTTTAAATAGGCTTCAGCAGCATCTGTAAACTCAAATTTATTAAAATGTTTATCCGCTTTTTTTGTAGCATTATTTTGAGCCGTCACGCACAAACTGAAAAGTAAAGTAATACTTAAAATAGATATAATATGTTTCATATTGTAAGGAATTGCTTAAGTTAGAAATAACGTGGTGAACGTGATACTTTAGTAGAAAAAGTAATATCAAAATTGATAAAAATCTCATGGGATGAATTGGTAACAATATCTAAATCAGATCGAATAGCATCATAGGCATATCCAATTCTTAAATTATCAACAAGCTGAAAATTAATCATACCACTAAAAGAATCGTCTACGCGATAGCCCACTCCAACTTCTATTAGGTCGTACATGAAAAGATTTGCATTTACATCATAACTTATAGGCGCATCAAGTGCATATTTTATGAGTGTATGAGGTTTTAACTTAAAGTTTTCCGAAAGGTCAAAAACATACCCTGCAGCGGCAAAAAAATGTTCTCTTTCAGATCCTATTTTAGTACTATTGGCATCCAAATGAACACCATTTAAAATGTTAGGAATTGATACAGAAACGTAGTACTTGCTGGGTTTATAAAAGTAGATTCCAGCTCCAAAATTAGGCGTCGTTTCATTGATTGAAGTTGCAAAAAACGGATCACCTGAATCCATAATCATAATTTGATTTTCTCCAATACCAATATCATGCGTTGTAAACCCGCCTTTAAGCCCGAACGCTAATTTTGTGACCTCGCCAACAGGGATAGTATAAGAAAGATCTACATATGCGTTGGTTTCTTTTACAGGGCCAATTTGATCTGCAATTAGCGACACCCCTAAACCTACTCGTTTTCCAACAGGCGCATGTATGTTAAAGGTAAATGTTTCCGGACCACCATCGAGTCCAACCCATTGGTTACGATATAAAGCACCAACGGCCAAACCTTCTGTTGATCCTGAATATGCCGGATTGACAATATTCATGTTATACATGTACTGCGTGTATTGCGGGTCTTGCTGAGCATTACCCTGAATTGCAAACAGTAGTGTAAATAAGAATAGTACTATTTTTTTCATTGCTTTAACGTGTTGTTTGTTGCGTCCCCAACTTAACGATTAGTTTAATCCAGAACTAGGGTTCTAGCCTATTTCCACACTCCTTTTTTTATAAATAAACGATACGCTAAAAATGCTGACACTCAGAAAAACAAAGTTTAGTCTAAAAAGGGATTTATAAAGGTTAAATGAGACACTATGCTAAGATAATTTTTTTTATCAAATTAAATTTGAAATAGTAGAATAAAAGTAATTTTTTAGATTATATGTAAGATATCTATTAGTTAAATATTAAATTTTGAATGATTTAATCTAGCGATTAATTTTTACCTTTGGCCAATATATTTATATGATAGAGAAAAAAGATATTGACTTAGAAAAAGCAGTTTTAATTGGAGTAATTACAAAACTTCAAGATGAAACCAAATCTGAAGAATACTTAGAGGAGCTTGAATTTCTTACCTATACAGCAGGTGGAGAAGTACTGAAACGCTTCACTCAAAAAATGGATAAACCCAACCCCAAAACATTTATTGGAACTGGGAAAATGGAAGAACTCCGCCTTTTTATCGAAGAGCACAAAGTAGGAACTGCCATTTTTGATGATGAATTATCTTCCGCTCAAGAACGAAACATCAGTAAAATATTAAACTGTAAAGTTTTAGATCGCACGAATCTTATCCTCGATATTTTTGCGCAACGTGCCCAAACAAGTTATGCGCGTACCCAGGTAGAACTGGCGCAGTGTGAATATTTATTACCCCGATTAAAAGGGATGTGGACTCACCTCGAACGCCAAAAAGGGGGGATTGGAATGCGTGGTCCTGGAGAAACTGAAATTGAAACAGACCGTCGTATTGTAAGAGAGAAGATTGCACTTTTAAAGGCAAAAATCAAAAAAATTGACAAGCAAATGTCCATTCAACGTGGCAATAGAGGCGCTATGGTACGTGTGGCCTTGATTGGCTATACGAACGTAGGAAAATCAACCTTAATGAATGTTATTAGTAAGTCTGAGGTATTTGCTGAAAACAAATTATTTGCCACATTAGACACGACTGTTCGAAAAGTGGTCGTTAAGAATTTACCTTTTTTGATGAGTGATACCGTTGGGTTTATTAGAAAGCTTCCAACACAATTGGTAGATTCTTTTAAAAGTACATTGGATGAGGTAAGAGAGTCGGATTTACTCCTTCATGTGGTTGATATTTCACATCCAAATTTTGAAGACCATATTGCCTCTGTAAACCTTATTCTTGGTGAAATTAATGCCCTAGACAAACCAACACTCATGGTATTTAATAAAATAGATGCCTATGAAGCGGAGCCTTTTGATGCTACCGATTTGATTGCAGTTCGAACCGAAGCCCATTATTCTTTGGAAGAATGGAAATCTACCTGGATGTCCAAAATTGGTAAAAATTCCTTGTTTATTTCTGCATTGAATAAAGAGAATTTGGAGGATTTCAGAAAACGCGTTTACGATACAGTTCGTGAAATTCATATCAAACGTTTTCCTTACAATCACTTTTTATATCCCGATTATGAAGAAGTTATAGAATAAAAAAATCCCGCATTAGCGGTTTTTTTTATGGTTAGTTTTTTAGAAATTATAATTCAGACCCAATCCAAACACTTGTCGTGTTTGCAATCCTTGAAACGCATTATCATCGTAAATAGTTTGATAGGCTAATGAAGTCGAGATGTTTTTATTCACTTTCATCACGATATTTATTGTATAATCAAGATCAATGTTTTGAGGATCTTCCAGATAATTGGAGTATAAATTCAAGATATTTTCCATTGAAATGTTTTTCAACAACTCAAATTTATAGTAGGCACCAATAGATGCTCCAAACTCAAAACGCGTACTTTTGCCTTCTTCCACACCAAAATAAGCGGCATCTGGTAACGTAAGAGTTTTATCAACAAAAATTAATTTAGCAGTGGCTGGAGCTATATTGACTTTAAGGGTTTCACTTTTTTTCCACAGCATTCCAGGGCCAAGTTGTAAGTATCCTGGAGATAAAAATTTAGTAGGTCCTTTAGTGTCGCTATCTAAATCATCGGTAAATTGTGTTTTAAAATTAAGAAATGCAGAGTAATACCAGTAGCCTTTTGCTTTTTTTCCTAATACCGAATTCCATTCTAAGCGGTCATCAGATTTTCGGATGTCTTGATCTTTAATTTTTGTAATTCCAAAAGCGGCGATAATTTTATTATCCCAAGACCATTCGTCCTGAGCATAGTTAAAATCATAATTGATGCCAACAGCTCCCGAAATGCTACTGACTCCACCTGCAACCCAGTTTTCAAAGGTAGATTGATTTAGGAGAAAGGTAAACGTACCTCCTTTGGTCCATGCAGATTTAGCACTGAGTTCTTCTGTAGACTCTTGAGCGGAAAGGGTATAAAATTGTGAAATTATGGCTAAAATTAAAATTATTTTTTTCAAAAGATTGTAGCTTTGAGGTTTAAAATTTAGTGTAAATATAAAAGTTGAAATACAATTAATCAGATCGTTTTTTTATTCTTTTTGTATAAAGGTACAGATGAACAGGCTTCACCATACATAATTGATTTTGCGATAGGTTGTAATTTGTCAATCAAAAAGAGATACGCATTTTGAGGTACAGGTTTGTTTGAACACCCTTTGATGATTACAGGTTTGTTTTTGCAAAAATCAACATCTAAATTCGTAATGATTGTTTGGTATAATGAGGTTTCTAAGCCCTCTAAGTCGCCAATTACAACATGTTTGGAGATGTTAGAAAGCTGTAGCCTTACAAGCATATATGCCCATCCAGGAATGATAGCATCGGAAGTGCAATGTAGTGCAACGCATTGGTTTTTATAAATAGACCAATCCTGTGCAGTTACAAGCGCTCTGAATTCTTTTTCACGAAGGACGATACCTTCGTACAGCCAGTCTTTAATATCAAACAAGACTCTTTCACCTTTAGGATAATAATCTTCCAAGTCAATGGTAACTATAGCACTATTAGCAACACGATTTACAATCTCACCAGTTTCCATTATTATAAAAATCCAAGTTCTAGTTTTGCTTCTTCACTCATCAAATCTTGTGTCCATGGAGGATCAAAAGTAATTTCAACTTCAGCATCTTTAACAGCGTCTATGGACTTGATTTTCTCCTCCACTTCCAAAGGCAGCGTTTCCGCTACGGGACAGTTTGGTGTGGTTAAGGTCATTAAAATTTTAACCTCATAATCTTCATTTACGAACACATCATAAATCAATCCTAATTCGTAAATATCCACAGGAATTTCTGGATCAAATATAGTTTTTATGACACGAACTATTTTTTCTCCTAAAGCGTTTACGTCAATTTCTTCAGTACTCATAATCCTATTTGTGTTTGATATGCAAGCGCATACATTTTTATTTTTTTTATCATACTCACCAATCCATTTGCTCGGGTAGGCGATAAGTGTTCTTTAAGTCCAATTTCGTCAATGAAATCTGTATTTGTTTTCAATATGATTTCAGGACTTTGGTTTGAAAATACCCGAATCAGAATGGCAACAATTCCCTTTGTGATGATGGCATCACTATCTGCAGAAAAGACGACTTTTTCATTTTCAAGATCTGCATGAAGCCACACTTTACTCTGACAGCCTTTAATGATGTTATCATCCGTTTTAAATTCTGAATCGATAATAGGTAGTGATTTCCCCAATTCAATCATGTATTCATAACGCTCCATCCAATCATCAAACATGGAAAACTCATCTATTAAATCTGCTTGTATAGTTTCAATTTTCATACTGCAAAAATACAATTCTTAAATTGGAATTTTAATTTTCTGGTATAGATAATATATATTCAACTAAAGGTTTTAATTTTAATGGAGGATGTTTATGGTCAAAACTACTGGATTGAATCGTGTCCCCTTTTTGAATCACTGTTAATTGCGCAAAAGCAGCGCCATCAAACTGCCTGCGGTTGGTAGGTGACTCTAGATTTGGTAAGCTTTTCAAATCAATTTGATCTAATAATTCTAAACAAGCTTCCCATTTTTTAGGATCTAAATTTTTTGAAATAGGGTTTAATTTTTCATAGTCTTTATACGCAGTGAAATTAGTTTCAGTGATAATTAATTCTTGAAAAAACCCTCGAGTAAAAGCATTGTAAATTAATGTAGTTTGGTACTGTTCAAAATTAACAGCCGTGTTTTTAGAATTCACGAATTTTGTTGAATTACAGGTTGTGATCAAAACAATCAATGCAAAATATGTTGTGAGTAGTTTCATGTATCTCAATGTGCTTTTTAGCAAAATGACGTCCTATTTATTTTTTTAAATGTACTAAAAATATAAACTAACGTAACATCATTGCTGCTCTCTCAAGTCCTTTTACCAAAGTATCAATTTCTTTTTTGGTATTGTAAAAAGAGAATGAAGCTCTTGCAGTACCTGAAACTTTAAAGAAATCCATTATGGGCTGTGCACAATGTTGTCCTGTACGAATAGCTATCCCAAGTTTATCGACAATAGTTCCAAGGTCATAAGCATGAATCCCTTCTATATTAAAAGAAATAACCGAGGTTTTATTTGTTTTAGGACCATAAATTTGCATTCCTTCAATAGTATTCATTTTTTCGGTAGCATATTCCAAAAGCTCATGTTCGTAGGTAGCTATGGCGTCAAAACCAACCGAATTCATATAATCAATAGCGGCACCAAAAGCAATCCCACCACAGATATTAGGGGTTCCGGCTTCAAATTTATGAGGAAGCCCTGCATAAGTTGTTTTTTCGAAAGTAACCTCAGCAATCATCTCACCACCCCCTTGATATGGCGGTAATTTATGTAACCATGATTCTTTAGCATATAACATTCCAACCCCGGTAGGGCCACACATTTTATGACCTGAAGTGACATAAAAGTCAACATCCAATTCTTGAACATTAGGCTTAATATGAGGACAAGCTTGAGCGCCATCAATTAGAATTGCCGCTCCAACTTTATGCGCTTTTTGAATCATTTCTTTAATAGGATTAATGGTTCCTAAGGCATTGGAAATATGATTGACAAAAACCAATTTTGGACTTAAAAGTAATAACTCATCATAAGCAGCCATATCTAAATCGCCATCAGAAGTCATTGGGATTACTTTTAGTGTGGCATTAGTTTTTTCACAAAGCATTTGCCAAGGGACAATATTGCTGTGGTGTTCTAGTGCCGACACAAGGATAATATCATTTTCTTTTAATAAACTTGCAAATCCATTGGCCACTAAATTAATACTGTGCGTTGTGCCAGATGTGAAAATAATTTCATGGGCATGTGCCGCATTAAAATGCTGTTGAATGGTTTGGCGTGCACCTTCATACTTGTCAGTAGCTTCTTGACTTAAGCTATGCACTCCTCTATGAATATTTGCGTTGTAATTAGAATAATAATCTACAATAACATCTACAACTTGTTGTGGGGTTTGTGATGTTGCCGCATTGTCCAAATAAATTAAGGGTTTTCCATTAACAGTTCTTGATAGGATTGGAAAATCCTTTCGAATCGTTTCAACATCAAAAACACTATTTGAACTCTGGTTTTTCATTATAAATCAAATCCTATATTAACCCCTAATTTATGGGCAATTAATTTATTAATTCTATTTTTTAACTGTGGAATTTTAACACTCTCTAATACATTGTTTGCAAAAGCATACATCAAAAGTGCTTTAGCTTCTTTTTCTGGAATACCACGAGCACGCAGATAAAACAATGCGTTTTCATCTAACTGTCCAATTGTACATCCGTGAGAACATTTCACATCATCCGCAAAAATCTCTAACTGAGGTTTTGTATTGATACTCGCTTTGTCATTAACGAGCAAATTATTATTAGACTGAAATGCGTTTGTTTTCTGAGCTTCTTTATTAACCAGAACTTTACCATTAAAAACGCCAATGGAGCTGTCACTAAAAATACCTTTATAATCTTGATGGCTTTCACAATTTGGTTCAATGTGATGTACCAAGGTGTTGTGGTCAACATGTTGTTTATTTCCAATAATGGTAACGCCATTTAAAGTGGAGTCAATGTATTCACCATTTTGATAAAAGTTCAAATTGTTTCGGGTTAATTTCCCTCCAAAACTAAAGGTATGAACCGAGACATGACTTTCTCTCTTTTGGTCTATAAAAGTACTGTCAATTAGAGAAGCATTCTCTTTATCATTTTGCACTTTATAATAATCCACAATAGCACGTTTGTCAGCAAAAATTTCGGTGACACAATTTGTTAAGCTTGGATTGTCTGTGAGACTTTGGTGGCGTTCTATAATTTGAACATGCGCATTTTCATCAACTACAATTAAATTTCTAGGCTGTAGTAAAAGTGCAGCTTCGCTACCAGTAGAGAAATGAATAACTTGAATTGGTTTTTCAACCAATTTATTTTTTGTAATATGGATATAAGCACCTTCAATAGAAAATGCAGTATTTAATGAAGTGATACTATCTTTCTCAGCTATTTTATTAAAATAGTTTTCAATGACTACTTGATATTTTGGTTTAGTTAAGGCAGCAGACATTAAACAAATATCAATACCTTCATGAGTTGTTTCTGAAAGGTGAGAGGCGTATTTGCCATCGACAAATACAATTTTATAACTGTCAATATCGTTTATAAAATAGGGTTGAACATCTTTATATTCAATAGCAGATTCTATTTTTGAAAACACACTAAAGTCATGTTTCAATACTTTTCCTAGGGAAGTGTATTTCCAAGCCTCATCTTTTCTGGCTGGAAACCCTTTGGTTTCAAAGCGTTTTATCGCTTCTGTACGCATATTGTGTACAAAAGTATTGTCTAATGAAATCTGATTTTCAAAAGCAATAAAAGAGGATACTAATTTTTCTTTAAGTTCCATAAAGGCAATGCGTTCTTTTAATTTTCAGCTTCTTGTTTAATCCAATCGTATCCTTTTTCTTCCAGTTCAAAGGCCAATTCTTTGGTACCTGATTTTACAATTTTTCCATTGTGAAGTACATGCACGAAATCTGGGACGATATAGTCTAAAAGACGTTGGTAATGCGTAATAACAACTACGGCATTATCTTTTGTTTTTAGCTTATTAACCCCGTTGGCTACAATGCGAAGTGCATCAATATCAAGTCCAGAATCGGTTTCATCAAGAATGGCTAATTTTGGTTCTAGCATCGCCATTTGAAATATTTCGTTACGTTTCTTTTCACCTCCAGAAAATCCTTGGTTTAAAGAGCGTGACAGGAATTTTCGATCAATTTCTAATAATTCAGATTTCTCACGAATCATTTTAAGCATATCTTTTGCAGGCATGTCTTCTAAACCTTTGGCTTTACGCATTTCGTTAAGCGCTGTTTTCATGAAGTTTGTGACCGTTACTCCTGGGATTTCAACAGGATATTGAAATGATAAAAAGATACCTTTATGAGCGCGTTCTTCAACAGAAAGCTCTTCAATATTTTGACCTTCAAAAGAAATCTCTCCCTTTTCAACCTCGTATTCTTCTTTTCCTGCAACCACAGAAGCTAGTGTGCTTTTTCCAGAACCATTCGGCCCCATTATGGCATGAACTTCGCCTGGTTTTATCTCTAGATTGATGCCTTTAAGAATTGACTTGTCATCAATATTTGCATGTAAATCGGTTATTTTTAACATAGTTATTCTGTGCCTAATTTTAATATATTCTCAGTTTCTTTTGCTGCCGAAACGCTGATAATTTCAACAATTTCTATTTTATTTTCCCATAAAATATCAGCATCTTTTTTATTGGATATAATTCCTTTTACTTCAACGCTTACCATATCGGTATCGGTTGTTTTAAGAGGTGCCGCTTTTTCATTTAATTCTTTAGCTAAAGCATTTAAAAATACGCCGTATATTTCAACGTCGTTCTGCAATACTGCGGCATCTTCAAAAAAGATATAATTTCCTTTTACAGTTGTGAGTTCATCAGAAATTTCAGTTGTAGATTTTGAGTTGTTTTTACAGCCTAATACTAAAATTGCAAAAACGAAAAATAATAAATGTTTCATGGGTCTTTAAGTTATCCTACGGAGCCTTCGAGGCTTATTTCTAATAATTTTTGAGCTTCAACTGCAAATTCCATAGGGAGTTTGTTTAGAACTTCTTTACTGAATCCGTTTACAATTAATGCAATTGCTTTTTCGGTATCAATACCTCTTTGGTTACAGTAAAATATTTGATCTTCTCCAATTTTACTTGTGGTTGCTTCATGCTCTATTTGAGCAGATTTATTTTTAACTTCGATATAAGGAAAGGTATGTGCGCCACATTCATTCCCCATTAATAAACTATCACATTGAGAAAAATTTCGTGCATTGTCTGCTCTTGAACTTATTTGAACTAATCCTCTGTAACTGTTTTGAGATTTTCCAGCTGAAATTCCTTTACTAATGATCGTCGACTTTGTGTTTTTTCCTAAGTGAATCATTTTAGTTCCCGTATCCGCTTGTTGAAAATTATTGGTCACTGCGATGGAGTAAAACTCTCCAACAGAGTTATCTCCTTTTAGGATACAAGATGGGTATTTCCATGTCACTGCACTTCCAGTTTCTACTTGTGTCCACGAAATTTTAGCATCTTTTTCACAGATGCCACGCTTGGTTACGAAGTTATAAACACCACCAACGCCTTCAGCGTTTCCTGGGTACCAGTTTTGAACTGTTGAATATTTGATTTCAGCAGCATCTAAAGCAATTAGCTCTACAACTGCAGCATGTAATTGGTTTTCATCTCGACTCGGAGCTGTACACCCTTCAAGGTAACTTACATAACTTCCTTCATCTGCAATCAGTAGTGTACGCTCAAATTGTCCAGTCCCGCCTTGATTAATTCTAAAATAGGTCGAAAGTTCCATGGGACACTTCACCCCTTTGGGAATATAGCAAAAACTCCCATCACTAAATACAGCACTATTTAAGGCCGCATAGTAGTTATCAGTTGTGGGAATTACAGTTCCAATATATTTTTTGACAAGCTCTGGGTGTTCTTTAATAGCTTCAGAAATACTCATAAAAATGATGCCTTTTTTTGCAAGAGTATCTTTAAATGTTGTTGCAACCGATACAGAATCAACGACAATATCCATGGCAACATTATTCATTTTTTTCTGTTCATCAACAGATATCCCTAATTTTTTATACATCGCCAGTAAATCGGGATCAACATCATCTAGGGTTTTGTTTGGGTCTATGGATGCTGGTGCAGAGTAATAAGCAATAGCCTGAAAATCAGGTTTTTGATATTTTACATTTGCCCAGTCAGGTTCCTCCATAGCTTTCCAAACTTTATAAGCTTCTAAACGCCATTCGGTCATCCATTCTGGCTCGTCTTTCTTTTTTGAAATTGCACGCACAATGGACTCGTCTAAACCAATAGGAAAGGTTTCAGAATCTATGTCTGTGTAAAAACCATATTCATATTCTTTGGTTTTTAATTCTTCTCTTAAATCATCTTCGGTGTATTTACTCATACCACTTTTAAAATTATTCTATAAAGAAAAAGATTCTCCACACCCACAAGTACGATTTGCATTGGGGTTATTAAACACAAATCCTGCACCGTTCAAGCCGCCAGAATATTCTAAAGTCGTTCCAATTAGGTACAGAAAACTTTTTGTATCGACGACAATCTTTACGCCATTGTCTTCAAACAATTTATCGCTTTCACTCTGAGATTTGTCAAATTTTAAATCATAAGACAAGCCTGAACATCCCCCACTTTTTACGCCCACTCGGACATAGTCATTGGTAGGATCAAAACCATCCTCTTGCATCAATTGCAGGACCTTACTTTTAGCTGTTTCAGATACTTTTATCATAGTGCTTATGTAGATACTTTCTAAATAGTCTACAAATATACAACATAAGGAGGGGATTACCATAAATCCTAACATTATATTAATATATGGGTTTATAGGATTTACTTATGGATTTGAAAAATCTGGATTACGGATAAACTCCTGATCAGAGAGTGTTAAAAGAAACGCTTTTAGATCTGCTTTTTCTTTAGGACTAAGGCGCACACCGCCTAGGTTTACTTTTTTCATTAGAGGATCAATGGTTGGAGAGTTTTGAAGTCCATTACTATAATGATTAATAACGTCTTCGATAGTTTCGAATCGTCCGTCGTGCATGTAAGGCGCCGTAAAAGCAAGATTTCTTAAGGAAGGAGATCTAAACTTACCGTTGTCGGCAGGGTCACCAGTGACACGACCAAGACCACGGTCTGTAAAAGTAGAGTCTAGGCCATTGTTATGAAATTTATTATCTGTCCAAAGCGGATTACTATCACTGCCGTGGCAATGAAAACAATCGCCTTTTGTTTCGTCCATAAACACATTAAACCCATTTACTTCTGCGGGGGATAATGTGGCAGTTCCTAACAAATGTTTATCAAATTTTGAATTTGCCGAAATGAGTGTTCTTTCAAATTGGGCAATCGCTCTAGAAACTAAAACCGAGTCAATATCCATCGTACCAAAGGCGGCACTAAAAAGTTCAGGGTATTCGGAATGTTGTTGTAGTTTTTCAGTGACGGCATCCCAAGTAGTATGCATTTCGATAGGGTTAGTGATCGGTTCAAATGCTTGGTTTTCAAGCCCAGAATCTCGGCCGTCCCAAAAGAATTTATTGTCATAATTCCAAGCCAAATTAAATAAAGGCATGGCATTTCTACGGCCAAAAATCCCGTCTACACCATCACTAAAACGGGTATTATCTGAAAACGCATTAGGAACTCCATGACAACCCGCACAGGCGAGTGTGTTATCAGCAGATAGAATAGGATCAAAAAACAATTTTTTTCCTAAGAAAACTCCTTCTTCAGTTTGTGGGTTGTTCGATGGAATAACAGGGTCTAAGATGAGGTCTTGAAACAATTGAGGGATTTGAAGCGGGCTTGCTGTGGGTGTATTCACATAAGGTCCTTCAGTTGAATCCTTGCTACAGGAAACGATAAACAAGGTCAATAAAAGAATATAAAAATAAGATGTTTTATGTGTCATTTATCATTAGTTAATGTCTTCCAAAGTGAACACACTTTGCCCGTTTCCGTGTATCAAAATTTGAGCCGCAGAATTAGGCATTAGCATCTGATTGTACATGTTAAGGTCCCAAGTGTATGGATTTTTGAACCATTCTTCAATATGCATTTCGACGTTAATTTCTACATCAGCGCTTATCGTAATTTCTCCTAAATCCACCCGAAAAAAAGTATCTTGTGGAAAGCTAGGGTTTTCTCCAGGGCTGTCAACCGCACGAATGGCATGGTAATTAAATCCTTGTGCTTCATCAATACTATTTATAAATTTTCCATCAAATTGCATATAATGATATCCACCCCCGAGCATCATTGGAACATTCCAAGAGGCAGCATTTAGATCTGGATAAGCATTAGCAATATTTTCTTCATTACGCAATCCAAATAGAAAGGAGACATTACTGTATGTACCTGTTGCAATTTTTTCTACAGGGGAAAAAGACAAGTTGGTTTGATTGGTAACATCTACTAAGTTATAACCTTCTAGTAAAATGGTTTCACCATCTGTTTTGGTAAATTCAATTCCTGAAATCAAATAACGTAAGCGTTCAATGCTCAATACATCGGCGTTCGCATTTGTGAATTTTAGGTCATTAAAGTCTGCGTTAGTAACTGGAGTCTCTTCCCAATAATGAGAAAATGTCATCGTTACATTCGCTGGCGTAAGATTGTCGTCGAAGTCTGGGCTACACCCAAATAAGGTTAGCAGGCTTATAGCGAATAAAAAAGAAAGTTGTTTCATTTTAATTTGAGGATTAAAAGGTCTGTAAACCCTTTATTTTCTGAAATATCTTCATTGGAGCTATTGGAGTCTCCAACAGCCACAATTGTTTGATTATTTAGTTCAACGACCGCATTAAAAAAGTCAGTTTCACTTCCACCAATTGATTTTTGCCACTCTAAGTCACCAGCACGATCAATTTTTAATACCCAAGCATCATTCTGACCCTTATTGGTCGTAAGATTTCCATCGTTACTTCTGGAGCTTCCAGAAATTAAAAATCCATTATCTTGTGTTTTTGAAATGGATCTTCCGACATCAAAATTAGTGCCGCCCATAGTTTTTTCCCATAGTAAAGTACCTTCAGGAGTTATTTTGATTAGCCATAAATCCGCTGCTCCATTGGTTTGAGAAACGTCCAAATCGTCACTTCTTGTATCTCCAACAATTAAATAATTCCCATCACTAGTCTGACAAATAGCCCGCGCCTCATCAATTTCACTACCTCCAAATGATTTTTCCCAAATTAAGCTGCCTGTGCTAGAGATTTTTATCACCCAATAATCATACCCACCATTAGTATTTGAAATATCGACATCATTACTATCAGAAGAGCCTGCAATGATATAGTCGTCATCTTCGGTTTGAATAGCGTCATAGGCTGTGTCTGTAAAACTGCCGCCATAATAGTTGCTCCACTCCCGTTCGCCATTGGCGTTTAATTTAATCACCCAATAATCGCCTCCAGCATGTCGTTGACTCATGGTTGTTTGTCGGTTCCCTTGCCCGTTAGAGGCAGAGACATCCAATACGCCTGTCAATAAGAAGCCATTGTCATTCGTTTGAATAATAGAATTTGGCGTGTCACTCCCTGCAAAACCATACGTTTTCTCCCAAGAAATGGCCCCATTTTCAGTAAGCTTTGTGATCCAAAAATCATCAAAGCCCGCGTTTTCGGAAACATCAAAGTCATTGCTTTTACTTTTACCAATCACCGCATAACCACCGTCAGAAGTTTGCACTAAATCGGCGCCACGATCGTCACCACTACCGCCGTATGTTTTTTGCCATTGTAATTGATTTGTTGCGTCATATTTTATCACCCAATAATCATACGATTCATTGGACTTATTTGTGATATCACCATCCTTACTTTGAGTATATCCCAAAATAGCGTAACCACCGTCAGTTGTTTTAGTCACAGCTTGTGCACTTTCATTTTTAGAGCCTCCTAAGGTTTTTATATGCTCAATTTCTACTTCCGAATTTTGAACTATTGGAGCGTTCGTGTCTTTAGAGCAGTTTATAAAAAATGATGTTATAAGAAACACTATCAACATATAATATGTTGGTTTTTTAGGCATATAAAATTAATTGCTTTTTCGAATGATAAACAAACCACGCTCGATATCACTAATGATAATATTCCCACTTGTAAAATAGGGATATACATTCCATACACCATTAAAATTGGCGCTATCACTTTCGGGATAGGTGTCAAAAAATCCAATTTCAGTTATGGTATTGCTAGCAATTTGAGATATATCAAGTACACGAACACCAGCTCGATAATTGGCAAGAAAATATTCGTTTCCTTTAACGTAGCCGTTATGGTCAATGGCAAGTGTAGGGCCAAAATAATCAAAATCATATGTAGGGTTATCTAAATCAGATAAATCAAATACTAATGTTCTAGAATTATTTCCAATATTTTGCTCATCGAGTTCATCGCCTACAATAAAATGGTTCAAATCTTCTGTAAACCACCCTTGGTGGGTATAACCAATATTAGAATATGCAACAGTTGATAAAATTATTGGATTTGCTTTGTTTGAAACATCGGCAATTACAATTTCATTTTCATTACTGCCGACTAAAATTTCTTTTCCAGTGTGGTCTGAATCTGGCCCTGTGTAGTTGATAACTTGTACGTCATGCGAATAACCTCCGGCTCCGAAGCCACCTTCAGATATTGGCGCTGTGGGGTTTTGGATATTTATAAACAAAGCACCTCCAGAAAAAGTACCGCTTCGACTGGTACCAACGACGTAGGCATAGCCTGAGGTTTCATTAATGAAAATATTATGGGCCTTGCCAAAATCTGTAAAATGCGTGTCGGCAGTAAAGGTTTCGGGTGGAGCTGCTACATTTCGTAAACGCGTAAGGTCAAAAACTTGCATGCCATGTCCTGGAGCTTCACTTACAATAAATGCATGATTTTGATAGACTTTTATATCTCTCCAGATACTATTCACTGTCGCTGTTGGCAGAATGCCTAGAAGTATAGGGTTTACAGGATCGCTAACGTCAACGAACGCTGTATGCGAACTGAGTCCTACGAGTGCATATTCTTTATTAGTAGTGGGGTCGGTCCAGCCCCAAGAGTCATTGCCTTCGATAGTGCCGCCTCCAAAACCATTAATAGTTAACTCTGACAATGTCAGATGGCTCATAAGGTCATAACCATTACATGGATAAATATCAGCCATACCGCTTTCGCAAGGTATTGACATATTGGTGACTATGTCACAGGCATCACCAACGCCATTTTCGTCTGAATCTTCTTGGTTGGGATTTGCTATTTCAGGGCAGTTATCTTCAGAATCAATAATACCGTCTCCATCGGTATCAGTTTGATCCACTGTTTCACAGGCGTCACCAACGCCATTTTCGTCTGAATCTTCTTGGTTGGGATTTGCTATTTCAGGACAGTTGTCTTCAGCGTCAATAATACCATCTGCATCTGTATCTGTATCATCAGTTGGGTCACAGACATCTCCAATGCCATCTTCATCTAGATCTTCTTGGTTGGGATTTGCTATCTCAGGACAATTATCTACAGAATTAATTATTCCATCTCCATCGCTGTCGTTTATTACCCCTCCTAAGGCTTCATTTGCACAGGAAGTCGCAAGTCCAATACATATTAAAAGAGATATGAATTTAAAAAAGACAGTTTTCATAGATTTGATTTTTCATTACACAATAGGAAACGTAATTTACATCAAAAAAGTATACATATAAAATTATCAGTCGAATTACTTATAGATTGTGCAGGAAATCTACTAAAAGCGCCTTATTTTTGCAGCATGATAGAAGATAAGAATCAAGAACATACACCACTTAGTAGTTTAGGGGAATTTGGGTTAATAGACCATTTAACCAAACAATTTACCAACAAAAATAGTTCGACCCTAAAAGGTATTGGAGACGATGCCGCCATCCTAGATTTTAAAAATAAATCGGTGGTGCTGACAACAGATTTGTTGGTGGAAGGTGTACACTTTGATTTAAGTTATATGCCTTTAAAACACTTAGGGTATAAAGCAGTTATGGTCAATCTCTCTGATGTGTATGCTATGAATGCATATGCGACACAAGTCACCGTTTCTATTGCGGTTTCTAATCGATTTTCTTTGGAAGCCTTAGAGGCTTTGTATGAAGGTATTCATAAAGCAGCTGAGGTTTATGGAGTTGATGTTGTTGGAGGAGATACAACATCTTCTACTACAGGTTTAATGATTTCTGTAACGGCGTTAGGTGGGGTAGATTTAGACACTGTAGTCAAACGAAGTGGTGCTCAGCCCAACGATTTATTAGTCGTTAGTGGCGATCTTGGAGGGGCGTATTTAGGCCTTCAAGTTTTGGAACGTGAAAAAGAGGTGTTTAAGGTAAACCCAAATAATCAACCTGACTTGGATGGTTATACTTATATTATTGAACGTCAATTGAAGCCCGAAGCCCGAAAGGACATCGTTAAACTGCTTAAAGATCTTGAAGTTGTACCTACCTCAATGATTGATATTAGTGATGGATTGTCTTCTGAAATTATTCATTTATGCAAACAAAGTGAGGTCGGATGTGATTTATATGAAGATAAAATTCCTTTAGACCCTCAGGTTATTTCAACTTGTGAAGAGTTTAATATGGATAGCACTACCGTAGCTCTGAATGGAGGAGAGGATTATGAATTACTAATGACCATTTCTCAACAAGACTTTCCTAAAATCAAAGCCAATCCAAATTTAACGGTTATAGGCTATATGACAGAACCAGGTGTTGGGATGAACTTGGTAACCCGTGCCGATACAAAAATTCCTTTAACAGCTCAAGGGTGGAATGCGATAAGCTCTGATTCAGAAGCATAGATGCTTAGTTCCAGCGTAGGGTTTCTATAAAATGCATCAAATCTTTTTGAATGTAATTGATGGCAGGCAGGATTGAATCGTAGTTAGGTTTGGTTTCAAAATACAGCGCCCCAGAAATAAAATGTTGTGTACTATCCGTAACATAAAATTGAGATTGTGATGCGACATTACCTTTAAGGTCATAAAACATGCCATACATGTTTTGTTGTACATTTTCATATTTTCGTTCCGAAATTTCATCTGCGATTTGAAGGTGTTTTTGAGTCATAGAACGAGCATCTGCTATGTATGTATCGACTGTCGTTTCTACTTTTTTATAGTTGATGAATACGGAAGCTTTTAGAGTTGGATAGCGAAGAGTGATTCCATCAAGTGTGTTATTTTTTTTAGGACTATTTAGTTGTGCAAGTGTGTTTGTTTCAAAGCTAAAAGGGAGGTCTAGTGAACTTTCATGGTAAGTTGCTTTAGGATAGTTTAAACTCAAAAATGCTTTTGGTTTTGGAACATGGATTTCATCACAGGAAAAGCATAAAAAAATACATAAAATAAAAAGGAAACGTTTCATTGTTTTTCAAGAGTTATTTTAAGCTGTTTGATGCGTTTTTTGTTCAGAGCTTCAATAGTAAATGTATAGGTTTTGAATGAAATTTTACTGTTTATTTTTGGAAAGCTTTTAGATATTTCAAGCACAAATCCAGCGAGGGTTTCTGCTTCTCCTTTTTTGTCTTCAAAAACAGATTCATCATCTAATTTGATAATTCTATAGAAATCTTTAAGTGGAGTTTTGCCTTCAAAAATAAAATTATGCGCATCAAGTTTTGAATAAATCAAATCATCATCATCAAACTCATCGCTGATATCTCCAACAATTTCTTCAATAATATCTTCTAGCGATACAACCCCAGAAGTACCGCCATATTCATCAACGACAATGGCTAAGTGGATTTTTTTCTCTTGAAATTCTACCATCAAATCATCTAGTTTTTTGTTTTCAGGCACAAAAAAAGGCACTCTTAACAAGGTCGTCCAATCAAAATGTTCTTTTTGAAGGTGTGGCAATAAATCTTTTACATATAATACACCTACAACCTCATCAATACTGTCTTTATAAACAGGAATACGCGAGTATCCATGTTTAACAATTTCTGGAATAATTTTTTTGTAATCAACAGTCTGGTCTAAAGCAAATATATCGATGCGGGGACGCATTACTTGTTTGGTATCGGTATTCCCAAATGAGACAATACCTTGAAGAATTTCTTGTTCTTGTTTTGTCGTGTCCCCTTCACTAGCGAGTTCTAAGGCTTGAGATAAATAATCGACATTAAGGTTAGATTTTTGTTTCCCCAATTTTTTATGAATACCTAAAGTTACTCTTTGCATTGGGATGCTAATAGGGGATATTATGACATCTAAAACCTTTAGAGGATGGGCCATAAATTTTGAAAACTTTAAATTGTTTCTATTAGCGTATACTTTAGGTAAAATTTCACCAATCAATAGGATCAAAAATGTTATTAGAATAACTTCAATAAAGAATACTAAATCAATTTTGAAAAGGCCTAAATTTAATTCGGAACGTACTTCTCCAAATAGAGTGTCACTTAGAGAGGCAAATACGATGACAATAGCAATGTTTATAAAATTATTGGCAACTAATATTGACGCTAGTAATTTTTTAGGCTGTTTTAAAAGGTCAATAATAATCTCATAGGATTTTGATTTGGCGTTTTTGGCATCATCCAAATCTTTTTGGGTTAGCGAAAAAAGAGCAACTTCAGCGCCAGATATAAGCGCAGAGCAAATTAAAAGCACAAGCAGTCCAATAGCGCCACTAACTACTGTACTGTCTAAAAGAGATATAAAACTTGTGGGTTCTGGGTCCATTTATGAATTAATTAAAATGGTAAGTCGTTTGTTTTTTCGTTATCTTCAATCGGTTTAGATGTAGTGGCTTGAGGACTTGAGTTTGTAGAGTTGCTAGATGGTGAGACCGTATCACTTTTAGTAGTTAAAAATGTAAAATCCACACATTGAATTTCGGTAGAATACCGGTCGGTTCCTTTGTCATCTTGCCATTTACGAGTTTTTAAACGGCCTTCAATATATACTTTATCTCCTTTGTTGAGGTATTTCTCGCAAATTTCAGCAGCCTTATTTCGCACTACGATATTGTGCCACTCCGTATTTGTTACTTTTTCATTTGTTTGCTTATTTGTGTAGGTTTCATTGGTTGCTAATGGAAAACGACCCACACAATTTTTATCATCAAAATAATGCATTTTTACAGCATCACCTAGATGTCCAATAAGCATTACTTTATTTAAAGTTCCTGACATAATAGTTGGTATTTGATTTGGTAAATATAACCCTTAATTAATGATATAAAGATATCTAAAAAATGCAAAAACACATCCTTAAATTTGAAAATTATTTATAAATCTTTCGATAACAACAGGTACGGGATAAGATTTAATATCAGACCATTTTACTGCATTTACAAGACTGTTTGGTGTTTTTATCACCCAAAATTTAATATGTAATTCTTGATGCGATAATTTATGGATAATATCAGAAGTATTAAAGAGTGATAATCTTTCTTCAGGACAATTAATTTCATCCAACATTTCGAGTTGTGTCAAAAACTCTTTTTTGGATACAGACGTCGCAGTTTCTATAAGAGGAAATTGATACAGTTGTTGCCAAATACCTTTTTTAGTCCGTTGTTCTAAGACTGTTTTTCCATCTTTTGAGTCCATCACTAAAAAGTTAAAATACTTTTTTGTGACTTTTGTTTTTTTGAACTTAACAGGTAAAATCTTGATGGTGCCCGTTTCAAAGGCTTTACAAGATGAAATTAAGGCACAATCAGAGCAATTTGGCGATTTCGGTTTGCATTGACGCGCTCCAAACTCCATAATAGCTTGATTGTAATCTCCAAAATTAGATAACGGTAATAAAGATTCTGCCACTGCTTTAAATTGCTTAATTCCTTCAGTACTATTAATAGGCGTATCAATTCCAAAATAACGTGCCAAAACCCGGTATACATTTCCGTCTACAACTGCGACGGGTTCTTCATAACAAATTGAAGCAATGGCGCTAGCAGTATAGTCTCCAACCCCTTTTAGCGTGAGCAGGGATTTATAGTTTTTCGGAAATTCACCATTTAAATTTTCAGTAATATGTTTGGCTGTAAAATGCAGGTTTCGAGCTCGGGAATAATAGCCGAGCCCTTGCCACAGTTTTAAAACAGCTGTTTCAGAAGCATTGGCAAGTGCTTCTACCGTAGGGTAATTGGCAACAAAAGACTCGTAATATGGTTGTCCTTGTTTGACTTGTGTTTGTTGTAAAATAATTTCTGAAAGCCAGATATTATAAGGATTTTTAGAAGTACGCCAAGGTAAATTTCTTTTGTTTACTGAATACCAGTTAGTTAATGTTGAATGAAAACTCATTTTGAAATTAGTTGAAGGACAAAAATAATCTTTTAATATATTTAATTTTAATTCTTTAGGCTTGAAATATTGAATTTAAAATACATATATTTGCAAGCCTATTAAAAAAACATTAATTTAAATAAGAAATAAAATGACTAAAGCTGAAATTGTAGCTAAAATATCCAACGATTTAGGAATAGAAAAAGGAGATGTATTAGCAACTGTTGAATCTTTTATGAGCGAAGTTAAAGGATCGTTAGAGACTGGAGAAAATGTTTATTTAAGAGGATTTGGGAGTTTCATCATCAAAACTAGAGCAGAGAAAATAGGTAGAAATATTTCTAAAAATACTTCAATCAAAATCCCTGCACACAACATACCAGCGTTTAAACCTTCAAAAGTTTTTATTGAAGGCGTAAAATCTAAGGTTAAAGTAAACTAATAATATAAACTAATTTTTAAAAATCACATTTATGCCAAGCGGTAAAAAACGTAAAAGACATAAGGTAGCAACGCACAAGCGTAAAAAAAGACGTCGTGCTAACCGTCACAAGAAGAAGTAATTTGAAAAAGTAGCATACGCTACTTTTTCGATTTATTTTCGGAACGTTCATTGATATCTAATTCATGCTAAAATTCAGTTACACCTTGCTGGATACATGAGTTTACTGCATTAAATCCTGTCAAATCTTAGTATTTGGATCCATTATTATGGCCCTATATAAGATTATACTCCTGTAGTAATCTATGGGAATGAATCAAGAAAAATATTTTATAATCCATCTATACAATTATGTATAGATATAAATTAACACCCATGAATAAAGAATTAATAATTCGATCAAATTCAGACAATGTTGATTTTGCCTTATTAAAGGATGGAAAACTAATTGAATTTCAAAATGACGAAGATAACAGCAAATTTTCTGTTGGCGATGTGTTTTTAGCCAAAGTAAGAAAATCTGTTCCGGGTCTCAACGCTGCATTTGTTAATGTAGGGTATCATAAAGATGCATTTTTGCATTACCATGATTTAGGGCCTAAGCTTCCAACATTGATGAAATTCATGAAACGTGTAAGCACAGGTAAACTAAAAGATTACTCTTTAAAAAACTTTACTTTTGAAGAAGACATAAAAAAAGACGGAAGTATTGACAGTATTATAAAGTCAAACCAGTCTATATTGGTTCAAATTGCAAAAGAACCAATCTCAACAAAGGGACCTAGAATCAGTTCCGAAATTTCACTTGCAGGACGTTATTTGGTTCTTGTTCCTTTTTCTGACCGTATTTCAATTTCTCAAAAAATTGAAAGTAGAAAAGAAAAAGAACGTCTTAAACGCCTCGTAAGAAGCATAACTCCCAAAGGATTTGGGGTCATCATTCGAACAGTAGCTACCGATAAAAAAGTAGCAGAACTCGATAAAGACCTTCAAAACCTATATTCAAAATGGGAATCTATTTGTAAAGCAATCCCACGCGCACATACGCCAAGTAAAGTTCTTGGTGAAATGAATAAAGCGTCCTCTATTCTTAGAGATATTTTTAATGATACCTTTACTGGTATTACAGTGGATGACGATTTGCTTTTTAATCAAATTAAAGATTATGTACATGAAATTGCACCTCACAAAGAGGCAATTGTGAAATATCACAATCCTAAAACCCCCATTTTTGAGAAATTTGGGATCGAAAGACAAATTAAAACTTCATTTGGAAAAACCGTTTCAATGGCGCGTGGCGCTTATTTGATTATTGAGCATACCGAAGCACTTCATGTGGTCGATGTCAATAGTGGAAACCGTTCAAGTAAAGAAAGAAACCAAGAAGCGACTGCTCTAGAAGTCAATATACTTGCTGCAACCGAACTTGCACGCCAATTTAGATTGCGTGATATGGGCGGAATTATTGTAGTCGATTTTATTGATTTAAACAAAGCAGAGAATCGCAAAAAACTCTTCGATCATCTTAGAGATGAGATGAAAGATGATAGAGCCAAACACAAAATATTACCTCCAAGCAAATTTGGGTTAATACAAATCACAAGACAACGTGTTCGGCCAGTAATGAACATTAAGACCAAGGAAGCTAATCCTAATGGTATTAATGGTGCTGAAGTAGAAGCACCCATTGTGCTGATTGATAAAATTAATCATCAGCTGGATCAAATTATGAAAAAAGGCTATAAAAAAGTGACTTTAAACACACACCCTTTTATAGCAGCCTTTATTACAAAAGGCTTCCCGTCCATACGTTCAAAATGGTATTTTGAACATAAAAAATGGGTTAAAGTAATGCCAAGAGATGCTTACACATATCTGGAGTTTCATTTTAAAAATGAAAATGGCAAAACCATTAAACTGTAAAAAAAGCCTCGCATTAGCGAGGCTTTTTTTTTTTGATTTTTTTTACGTACTACGAAGTATGTAGACTTCGCAGAGCGAGGTAATAAGTTTTCGGGACATTAAATGTTGTAAAAAACCCCTGTGAAGCGAGCCTCACAGGGGTTTTTATTTATTATATAATTAGAGTAATCCTAAAGTCTAGGACACTATTGTATTAGGTATTGTTATTTAATTGAGAAATCAAAAACAGATTGATTTGTACGCCCAGTAGGCACATTTCCTTGATAAATAAAGCAATACTCTCCCGGCTCTAAACGCTCAGGTACTACTGTAAATTTGTTATTTCCAATAGTTTCGATTTTGAATGGAATTGAAGCTTTTGGATCGATACCATTACTGCTTGTAAACATATTAGATTTTGAAGTGATAACTTCTCTAAGATTTTTAGATTTCTTAATTCTCATTTTTACTAACACAAACTCATTTGGAGAGGTTGCGACTCTAAACCACCAGTTAAATAATCCAGGTTTCTCACCTTGAAAATTTTGCATATTGTCTGCGCCAGTATCAGGACTAAAGATGAACGTGAATTCTGGCTTTGTTGAATTAATAACATTGTTAGAGGTTCTTTTTGGTAATTGAGATTTTACTTTGGCGTTAATCAAACCAGACACTAATTGTTGTGCCACTGCATTTTGATTAGTTCCAGAAAATACAGAAGCCAAAATTGGTTTCGTAGTATCGTCTGCTGCTAAGTAATAAATCCCTGTTTTGGATTTTGTACTAAACTGTGCTTTTTGCATTACTAAGGCAATCACCTCAGAAGATACGCCAGATTTTTTGAGCTCTGATAGCGCAGATATTGATGCGTCAAAATCAACATCAGAAGCGTTGATTTTACTCATAATAATAGTCTCATCAAATCCTAATTCTTTCATTTGAATTATAGATTCATTTGTAACGACTTCCTGAGCGTACGTAAATTGAGTTGTTACTGCAAGTAACAAGATTGATAGTGTTAATTTTTTCATAATAAAAGTTTAAATTGGATTTTAAAGGTATAACAAAAAATATTAAAAAGAAATGTGTTTCTTTGTTAAGAATTTTAAACCATAAAATGACAGGAACCGTTTATAAATCCACAGGGAGTTGGTACTCTATCAAAACTCCAAATGGAGACTTTTATGAATGCCGTATAAAAGGAAAATTCCGAATTCAGGGTATTAAAAGTACAAACCCTTTAGCCGTTGGCGATCGTGTAGATTTTGATTTAGAAACGAGTAACAATACCGAAACAGGAGTTATTACTACTATTCATCCCCGTCAGAACTATATTGTTAGAAAATCAGTCAACCTCTCCAAACAAACGCACATTATTGCCAGTAATATAGATCAAGTTTTTTTATTAATCACTATTGATAACCCTCCAACCTTTACAAGTTTTATAGATCGTTTTTTAGCAACATCAGAAGCTTATGCGATTAAAGCTGTTTTATTGTTCAATAAAGCAGATGTTAATGACGAAGCTACTCAGCAAATTGTTGAAGGTCTAACTGCTCTCTATGAAAGTATCGGTTATCAATGTTTAAGTATTTCAGCTGTAAGTGGAACTAACCTAGAAGCAGTCAAAACATTAATGACGGGCAAATCAAGTATGTTTGCTGGACATTCAGGTGTTGGAAAGTCAACTTTAGTCAATGCCATTGAACCGGGCTTAAATATTAAAACAAAAGAAATCTCAGAGCAACATAAACAAGGACAACATACAACGACCTTTGCGGAAATGTTTGACCTTAGCTTTGATGCTCAAATTATTGACACTCCTGGGATCAAAGGCTTTGGAGTAGTTGATATGGAGCCTTCAGAAATTGACAATTATTTTCCAGAGTTATTTGCACTAAAACAAGGCTGTAAATTCAACAACTGCTTGCATTTACACGAGCCACAATGTGCTGTGAAATCAGCGCTCGAAAACAATCAAATTGCAGCATCGCGCTATAAAAGCTACATCCAAATCTTGGAAGGCGATGAGGAGCATTACCGAACTGACAATTACGAGCCAAAATGAGAGCAGTGATTCAACGCGTATCTCAAGCTAGTGTAACTATTGATAATACTAAAGTAGCAGAAATAGGACCGGGGTTATTAGTATTCTTAGGAATTATTGACAGCGATACTTCAGAAGATATTCTATGGTTGAGCAACAAACTGACCAATCTCCGTATTTTTAATGATGCGGACGGCGTCATGAACACCTCTCTTAAAGATAGCCAAGGAGCCGCCATTGTGGTGAGCCAGTTTACATTGTATGCCCAAACCAAAAAAGGCAACCGCCCCAGTTATATCAAAGCGGCAAAACCAGAAGTAGCCAAACCACTCTATGAGCAATTTGTTCGGCAATTTGAAACCGATTTAGAGCAAACAGTCCAAACGGGCGAATTTGGCGCCGACATGAAAGTTGCCCTGTTGAATGATGGTCCCGTCACAATTATTATAGACTCAAAAACTAGGGAGTAAGACTTTTTTTATTGAAAGTGATTTTTGCTAATATAATTTGATTTCTTTTGAACATTGACTAGTTTAGTGTTTTAATAATTTCTCATAAATGGAACTTCAACACGCACAAAAAACCGTCGATAACTGGATCAAAGCCCATGGCGTTCGCTATTTTAATGAACTCACCAATATGGCGCAACTCACTGAAGAAGTCGGAGAAGTCGCACGGATTATTTCCAGACGCTATGGAGAGCAAAGTGAAAAAGAAAGCGATAAAAATAAAGACCTTGGTGAAGAATTAGCCGATGTTTTATTCGTTGTTCTTTGTTTAGCCAATCAAACTGGTGTAAATTTGCAAGAGGCTTTTGATAAAAAGCTAGAAATAAAAACCAAACGGGATCATAACCGTCATCATAGCAACGAAAAACTAAAATAGATTTTGCATCTTTTCCTTCAAAATTCAAGCATAAACCCAAGTACAAATATTACAATTACAGGGTCAAAAAGTGAGTCTAACCGACTCTTATTACTAAAAGCACTTTTTAAAGATTTAGACATTCAGAATGTTTCTAATTCGGACGACAGTCAGTATATGCTCAAAGCATTAAATTCTGAAGCGACTACAGTAGACATCCACCATGCCGGAACTGCTATGCGTTTTTTGACCGCCTATTTTGCCACTTTAGAAGGACGAACCACACTGTTGACGGGGTCTCAACGAATGCAAGAACGTCCGATTAAAATTCTAGTGGATACCTTAAGAGCACTAGGCGCAGACATTGAATATGACAAAGAAGAAGGCTATCCGCCGTTGCGTATTACAGGAAAAACTTTATTAAAAGACGAGGTTCGAATGAAAGCCAATGTTAGTAGTCAATATATCTCTGCATTACTATTGATGGCCACAAAACTTAAAAAGGGATTGACATTACATCTTGATGGCAAAATCACGTCGGTTCCCTACATCAATATGACGCTATCCTTACTAAATCAATTGGGTGTTGAAACTAGTTTTGAGGGGCAAGTCATCCAGGTAAACCCCTATTTGGAGACCGTTTCCAAAACTTTTACTGTAGAATCTGATTGGTCATCAGCGTCCTATTTTTATAGCATTATAGCATTAAGCCCTGTGGGAACTCAGGTTAATTTAAGTACATACAAAAAAGACAGTTTACAAGGCGATGCAGTATTGCAAGAAATTTATGCGCAGTTGGGTGTTCAAACTAGTTTTGAAGGCGCGCAAATCAACTTACAAAAAGTAAATACTAGCTTACCCGAATGTTTAAATTTAGATTTAGCCAATGCGCCAGATATCGCGCAAACAATTGTGGTGACTTGTCTAGCACTTCAGGTAAAATGTAATCTAACAGGCTTGCACACACTGAAAATTAAAGAGACAGACCGTTTGCAAGCGCTTAAAAATGAAATTTATAAGTTTGGAACGTCCATTGAGATCACCAATGATAGTTTACATCTTTCAGAACTTCACCCATTAAAACCGGGAGCTGTTATAGAAACCTATAATGATCACCGTATGGCAATGGCGTTTTCACCCCTAGCATTGCGCACATCATTTTCAATAAATGAGGCAGAAGTGGTTTCAAAATCCTTTCCTGATTATTGGGATAATTTAGAGGAATTAGGGTTCAATATTTCCAAAACCAAAAAATAAAGGTTCAATTACTTGACAAGGCCTATTTTGAGGTTGTATATTCGCAGCTTGATACTTAAAAACCAAGCATGAAATTATCGCATTTTAACTTTGAATTACCAGACGAATTATTAGCAGAATATCCTGCAGAAAACAGAGATGAGTCTCGACTCATGGTCTTGAACAGGAAAGAGCAAACCATCGAACATAAAATGTTTAAAGATTTGATCAATTATTTTGATGAGGATGATGTGATGATTCTTAACGACACCAAAGTATTTCCGGCAAGACTGTTTGGGAATAAAGAAAAAACGGGTGCTCGTATCGAAGTTTTTCTTCTTAGAGAGCTCAATGCAGAACAACGTCTTTGGGATGTATTAGTAGATCCCGCTCGAAAAATTAGAATTGGTAATAAATTATACTTTGGTGAAGATGAATCTTTAGTTGCTGAGGTTATTGATAATACAACGTCAAGAGGTCGTACCCTTCGTTTTTTGTATGATGGATCTTATGAAGAATTTAGAAAAAAACTAACTGAACTTGGTCAAACTCCGTTGCCAAAATATATCAACCGAGAAGTTGAACCAGAAGATGAAGAGCGTTACCAAACAATTTATGCTAAAAATGAAGGTGCAGTTGCAGCGCCAACCGCAGGACTTCACTTTTCTAAGCATTTATTGAAACGTCTAGAAATCAAAGGTGTTAATTTTGCTGAAATCACGTTACATGTCGGCTTAGGAACCTTTAACCCTGTTGAAGTCGAAGATCTTTCTAAACATAAAATGGATAGTGAAGAAATTATTATTCCTGGAACTACAGCCACAACGATTAATAAAGCATTGGATGAAAAACGCCGTATCTGTGCTGTTGGAACCACGGCTATGCGTGCTATTGAAAGTTCGGTGTCTTCTAAAGGTAATTTAAACGAGTATGCCGGATGGACCAATAAATTTATTTTCCCTCCTTTTGAGTTTTCAATTGCAAACTGTATGATTACAAATTTTCATACACCAAAATCAACACTATTAATGATGACTGCTGCATTTGGAGGTCATGATTTTGTGAAAAGAGCTTATGAAGAAGCCGTTAAAGAAAAATATAAGTTTTACAGCTACGGTGATGCCATGCTAATCATTTAATAAACGTTAAAAGCCTCATAACAGAGGCTTTTTTTATCTCCATCAATTATTCACCTGATATGAGTTCCATTAAAAAAGACATACGTGCATTGTCTAAAGAAGACCTTCGATCTTTTTTCACAACACAAGGCGATCAAGCGTTTAGAGGCACACAAGTCTATGAATGGCTTTGGCAAAAAGGGGCACATCACTTTGATGACATGACCAATTTGTCTAAAGATACGCGTCAGATGTTAGATGCAAACTTTAGCATCAATCACATTAAAGTGGATTCAATGCAACGAAGTTCAGACGGCACAATTAAAAATGGTATTCGTCTTCATGATGGAATGATTGTAGAATCAGTTTTGATTCCGACGGCCAAACGATCCACTGCTTGTGTATCGTCTCAAGTTGGCTGTAGTCTAGATTGCAAATTTTGTGCGACTTCGCGTTTAAAACGTATGCGAAACCTCAATCCAGATGAGATTTATGATCAAGTCGTTGCTATCGATAAACAAAGTAAATTATACCACGATCGCCCACTTTCCAACATTGTATTTATGGGAATGGGAGAGCCGTTGATGAATTATAATAACGTCCTTAAAGCTATTGATAAAATCACCTCCAAAGAAGGATTAGGGATGTCTCCAAAGCGTATTGTAGTATCCACATCTGGAGTGCCAAAAATGATTAAAAAAATGGCAGATGATCAGGTTAAATTTAACTTGGCCGTGTCTCTTCATTCCGCAATTGATAGTGTCCGAACATCTATTATGCCGTTTAATGAAACCTTTCCTTTAAAAGATTTAAGAGAATCACTACAACATTGGTATGCAGCCACCAATCGCATTATCACTTATGAATACGTCGTATGGGAAGGCATTAACGATACTAAAACCGACATTGACGCGCTGATAAAGTTCTGTCAATTTGCGCCTAGTAAAGTCAATCTTATAGAATACAATCCCATTGATGACGGCATCTTTCAACAGGCCAATTCTACTGCTATCGACTTATATGTATCAATGTTAGAAGCAAAAAACATTACGGTCACTGTTCGCCGTTCACGTGGCAAAGATATTGATGCTGCTTGTGGACAACTCGCCAATAAAGACAAGGCCTAGAAACGTAGCCTCAAAAAAAACTTAAGGAGCAGGATTTGGGATTGTTGCGTGAATAGCATCAATACGATCTAAAGTTTCCTGCGTGAGTTCAGTGTTAATACTCTCTATATTTTCTTTAAGCTGATCCAAATTAGTGGCGCCAATAATGTTGCTCGTTACAAATGGTTTTTGGTTTACAAAAGCTAAAGACAATGTTGTTAAACTTATCCCTAAGTTTTGAGCTAATTTCATATACTGCTTGGTTGCTTCAGTGGATTGTGTACTGCTATAGCGAGCAAAACGCGGAAATAATTTTAGACGTGCATTATCGGCAGCAGTACCCTCAATATATTTTCCAGACAGTACGCCAAAGGCTAAAGGAGAATAGGCTAAAAGTCCAATGTTTTCTCGCAAAGACACTTCTGCTAAATCGCCTTCATACACACGATTCAATAACGAATAGGCATTTTGAGCTGTACTAATAGCGGTTAGATTGTCTTTTCTGATTTCTTCTACATAACGCATTGTACCCCAAGCTTTTTCGTTAGAAATACCAATGGCTCTGATTTTACCAGCATCGACAAAACTTTCTAATGCATGTAAAACGTCATTAAAATTATCAACCCATGGATCGTTTGGACTTGGCTTAAAATCTCGTACTCCAAAAGTATTGGTATGACGCTCTGGCCAATGGAGTTGATACAAGTCGATGTAGTCTGTTTGTAAGCGTCCGAGTTCCAAATCGATTGCTTCTTTAATGGTATTAGCACTAAATCCAGAGGTTCTAATATGGGCAGTGTAGTCGCCAATTCCTGCAATTTTACTTGCTATTATAACCTTATCTCTAGTGTTGTTTTTTTTAAGCCAGGTACCAATATACTTACTCGTTAGTCCTTGAGTTTCTGCCGTGGCAGGCACCGGATACAGTTCCGCCGTATCAATGAAATTAACCCCGTGATCGAGCGCATAATCCATTTGTGCATGGCCTTCCGCTTCTGTGTTTTGGTTTCCCCAGGTCATCGTTCCTAGGCATATTTTACTTACTTTAATAGCTGTACTTGGAAGTGTGGTGTATTTCATTAATCGTTATTTAAAAGCTTTGATATTTCGTCTAATTTTGGGGTTAATACGATTTCAATTCGTCTGTTTTTGGATTTCCCTTCAGTCGTTTCGTTTGAAGCAATTGGCGCAAATTCGCCACGGCCAGCCGCTGTTAAGCTTTTTGGATTGATCGCGGTATTTTCACTCAAAATTTGAACGATTGCAGTGGCGCGTTTGGTGGAGAGATCCCAGTTATTAGCAATTTGTCCACGACTTGAAAAAGGATCATTATCCGTATGGCCTTCGATCAAAACGACAATGTCAGGATTGTCTTCCAAAACGGTTCCTAACTGTTCGATAGCTACACGACCTTCTGTACCAACAGCCCAGCTGCCCGACTTGAACAATAATTTATTTTCCATAGACACATATACTTTTCCATCGCGTTGTTCCACGGTGAGTCCTTTGCCCTCAAAAGCAGTAAGCGCCTTAGAAATCGCATTTTTTAAATCTAGCATTGCTTGATCTTTGGAAGCAATCAGCGCTTCTAATTCCGCAATGCGTTGAGAGCGCTCTTGCATGTCTGCTTCGAGTTTTAAAAGTCGATCATTTTCTGCCTCTAAAGCTAGTTCTTTGGCTTCTAACTGTGCCAAAAGCTCTCTATTTTTTTGGACATTATCAGCGATGGCAATTGAACTATTTTGCTCTAAGGCTGTATAAGCGTCATTCAGAGTATCGTACTTTTTTTGAAGCGCTGTCAGATCTTGTTGCAATTGATTGCGTTCTAAAAGGGTTGCATCATAATCACTTTGCAATTGATCAAACTGATTTTGAAGTGTGTTTTTATCATTTAAAACGGCTTCGCTATCGGCGTTTAAGCTGTCATAATCATTTTTAAGGGTTGTGTACTTCCCTTCTAATTCCTTATAAAGTTTTGAGGACACACATGAAATAGTTGTGAAGCTTAGAACGGTTAAAATTAAGAGTCTTTTGATCATTGTATATTAATTTATAAAATTATGTTTATTGTAATTCAACTAAAACAGGACAGTGGTCACTATGAACTGCTTCAGACAGGATAACGGCGCGTTTTAGTTTTTCGTGTAAGGGTTGCGAAACTAATGTATAATCCAATCGCCACCCTTTGTTGTTGGCGCGTGAATTGGCGCGGTAACTCCACCAGCTATAATTATGAGGTTCTGAATTAAATTCGCGAAACGCATCTATAAAACCATTCCCCAAAAATCGGGTCATCCATTCACGTTCTTGAGGTAAAAAACCAGAAACATTTTTGTTTCTTACGGGATCATGAATGTCAATTGCTTGATGACAAATGTTATAATCGCCACAAATTATCAGGTTAGGCGCTTCTTTTTTAAGCGTATTTATATAGTCTTGAAACAAGTCCATATACTCTAACTTATGTTCTAAGCGTGCCAAATTGGTGCCCGAAGGCAAATATAGACTCATCACCGAAACACCATCAAAATCTGCTCGGATATTACGACCTTCAAAATCCATAGATTCAATTCCAGTCCCGTACTCCACATGAGTTGGTTTTGTCTTCGATAATATAGCCACTCCACTGTAGCCCTTTTTTTGAGCACTAAACCAATAGTTATATGCATAGCCTGCAGCTTCAAAAACACTTAAATCCAGTTGGTCTTCTTGTGCTTTAATTTCTTGTAAACAGATCACATCTGGATTGGCACTTTTAAGCCAATCTATAAAGCCTTTCTTGAGCGCTGCTCTAATTCCATTAACGTTATAAGAAATAATTTTCATCTATTGTGATAATAATTTTAGCTAAAATAATTAATAGAGTACTTTTACCCTAAATATTTAGTCTTGTTTTAACGCAAACTATCAACAAAATATTTTAGGATGTTTTTAGTTTAAGAGTCATGATGAAGCATTGTTTGATCGTTTTATTCCTTTTATCCCTCACAGATTCCTGGTCGCAAGAGGGATTGTCTCTGTATAGAATAAAAAAAATAGCAGTCAAGGATACCATTCAAATTGATAGTGTGAGTATCAACCCTTCTAAATTTTCTGTAACAAATTTAAAAAATGAGCCTATTCAGGATTCATTATACACTATAAATTTTGAAGCTGCTGTGCTGACTTTTTCTAATCCGATAGATGCAGATTTTATTATAGTCAAGTATTTAAACTATCCAAAATTTATAACTAAAACCTATCAAGAATTAGATGAACGCATCATTGTAAATAGTACAGGAAGCCTTCAAAAACTATATCAATTATCGCAACCGAATTCGAAACGTACGGTTGCGCCTTTTGATGGTTTAGCTTCTTCAGGAAGTATCTCTAGAGGGGTTACTATTGGGAACAATCAAAATTCGGTATTAAACAGTGAGCTTGATCTTCAGATTAGCGGAAAGTTAAATGATAAAGTGACCTTACGGGCTTCGATTCAAGACTCAAATATTCCACTTCAAGAAAGTGGATATTCACAGCAGTTGGATGAATTTGACCAAGTGTTTATCGAAGTTTTTAGTGACCGTTGGGGGATTAGAGCAGGGGATATTGATTTAGAGAATTCAGAGTCTTATTTCTCAAAATTTTCTAAACGGGTTCAAGGGCTTTCATTAACGACTAATTTTAAAACTCAAGATTCGGAATTTACTGCTTATGCTGCGGGAGCTCTTGTTCGTGGCCAATTCTCCTCAAGCCAATTTGTTGGACAGGAAGGGAATCAAGGACCATATAAATTGGTAGGCCCAAACAATGAACTTTATGTTTTAGTTGTCTCTGGAAGTGAAACGGTTTTTGTCAATGGAGTTCCTTTGAGTCGTGGCGCCACAGAAGATTATATCATTGATTATAATGCTGGGGAAATCATATTTAATGCGACCTATCCGATAACGTCTGAAATGCGAATTACCGTAGATTATCAATATAGTGAACGCAATTATTCTCGGTTTATAGGCTATGCGGGCAGTCATTATAAAACTAACAAATGGACACTTGACGTCTCTGCTTACACTGAAAATGACATAAAAAATCAGCCGCTTCAACAAGCTTTAAACTCAGATCAAGTTACTATTCTATCCAATGCTGGAGATGACCAATCCTTAATGACTGCGCCATCAGCATCCATAGAGCCCTATAACGAAAACCGAATTTTATATAAAAAAACTATTAATAATGGCGTAGAGGTTTTTGAATTTTCAACCAATCCCGAAGACGAATTATACCGCGTAAATTTTACGGCCGTAGGGTCTCAGCTAGGAAATTATATTATTAGGAGTTCAAATGCGATTTCTAATATTTATGAATATGTAGCTCCTATCGCAGGACTTAAACAAGGCGATTACGAACCCATTGTTCAGCTAGTCGCACCCGTCAAATTACAGTTAGCTGTTGTTAAAGGGGCTTTTATCCCCAATGAAAAAACAGCTATCGATTTTGAGTTTGCCGCTAGTAAAAATGATTTAAATTTATATTCAGCATTAGAAGATGAAAATAATACTGGTGTTGCAGGTCAATTCTCTTTAGCACATCAATTGCTTAAAAGCACAGGGGAATGGGCGTTAAATGTTACTTCTGACATTGATTATATTCAATCTAATTTCAGAACAATTGAACGCCTTTATCAGCCAGAATTTAATCGGGATTGGAATATTGAAATGTTTAACAATAGCCAACGTCTGTCTGACCTTGGAGATCAGCTATTTGCTAGGGTTGGAGCTCAATTCACACATGCAGAAAAAGGCGTGTTAAAGTATCAATTTCAACAGTTAAACTATGGCGATAATTATGATGGGAGTCGTCATTTATTTTTTACAAAACTAAATTTAAAACGCTTTCAATTCTTCTCGAACTCGAGTGTATTGAAAACGGATGGATTAATTACGAGTTCTATGTTTTACAGGTCAGATAATCGATTTAAATATAGCTACAAAAAAGGGTGGTCAGGAGTAAATTTCTCTACAGAACACAATGAAAAAAAGAAAGTTGAGTTAGAAGTGCTAGATCCTATTAGTCAAAAATTTCAAGCTTATGAAGTGTTTACAGGTATTGGCGATTCCACCAAAGTGTTTGTAAAATTAGGATATATACACAGAGTAAACGATAGTATTCAGAACAACCGCCTTTCAAAAGTGAATACATCCAATACGTATTATTTGGATTCGAAATGGATTCAAACTAAAAACACAACTCTGAGTTTATACGCCAATTATAGAGAATTTAAAACCACAAACAATTCAAGCCCCTCACAGAAATCAATCAACTCTCGATTGCAATACAGTCAAAAATTAGCCAATAATGGCATCTATTGGAATACACTTTTTGAAACGAATGCAGGCCGCTTGCCACAACAGGATTTTACGTATGTTGAGGTAGAAGCTGGACAAGGTACTTTTGTTTGGTTTGACTATAATGAGAATGGCATTCAAGAATTAGAAGAATTTGAAGTGGCGCAATTTCAGGATCAGGCGACCTATGTACGCGTATTGTTACCCAACCAAGTTTATATCCGTACCCATCAAAATAAACTGAGTCAATCCTTGACCTTAAACCCAATTCAATGGGCCAACTCGCCAATTGCTTCTAAAAAATTCTGGTCTCATTTCTATAATCAAACGACATTTCTAATTGACAGAAAAGATAAAAACAACAGCGAATCTATCCGTTTAAACCCATTTCATACAACGGAAGAAGAGCAGTTAGCATTGCAATCAAATTTCAGAAATCAGTTGTTTTATAATCGAGGAAAACAACACTATACAGTCTCGTATAGCTACTCAGAATCCAAAGCACGCAATGTATTGTCCTTTGGTTATGTAGAACAATACACTTTGAGTCATCAGATAAATTTTTCACATAAAATTCAAAACCAGTGGTTACTTAGTTTACAAGCTAATGCAGATCAAAATAGGAGTGAAAGCGAGAATTTTTCCTCAAAAAATTATCAATTAAAAGAATCACTTTTGAGCCCTAAGTTATCCTATTTGTTAGATGACAATAAACGATTTGATGTGTTTTATCAACACCAAAAAAAGAACAATTCTATTGGAGATATGGAACAATTATCTCAGGAAAAATACGGCGTATCGTTTACACTTACTCAAAATCAGAAAGCGGCTATTACTGGAGAGTTTAATTATTTTTCAAATACATTTTCTGGAAGTCCAAACACGCCAGTTGCTTACCAAATATTGGAAGGTTTACAGCCAGGCACTAACTTTACATGGTCATTGATAGCACAAAAAAAACTGACTAAGTTTTTAGATTTGAACCTAAATTACTTTGGAAGAAAGAGCGAAACCAGTCGAACCATTCATACAGGAACAGTGCAGTTGAAAGCTTATTTTTAAATATTTTGGTATAGTTTTTGTTAAAATAAGTGAAACCCAAATTAATTACACTTATGAACAAATCACTCCTTATTTTATCTCTTTCCGTTTCTATCGTTTCAGTGAAAAATGTGCTTTAAACTGTGTTTTCACGCCAACACTATTGAGGTAATCCGCGGTGAACCAATAATCAGTACCTGTAAGTTGCGCTCCATTAAACGCACCGCTCCATGCACTTTGACTCGGTTTAAATTGGATTAATAATTTTCCAAAACGATCAAATATTCGAATCACAGCTGACGAATCCTTTCTTAAACACTCAATATTCCAAGAGTCGTTAAACCCATCGCCATTAGGTGTAAAGAATTTTGGATACGTCATAATCATCACCTTTTCTTCAGGTATCGTACTACAACCCAGTGCATCTCTAACAGCCACTGTATGCTCATTACACCCTAACACATTTTCAAACACCGCACTAGATTGCCAAACACCCCCATCCAATTGATACTCATACGTTCCACTTCCGCCCGTTACAGACACCGATATAATTTGATTCGCATCAAAATCTTCCGACAAAATTGTAGCACTAACTGTTAACGTATTTATAGGGTTCACCACAATAGTCATTGTTGTTGGATCCGCACACTGATTTGGATCTGGAGAAAACATATACGTAGTTGTAACTACATTAGACATAGCTGGACTCCAACGTCCTGTAATACCATCAACAGAAACCGTAGGCAAAGGCATCAACACACTACCAACACAAATTGGGTCAACCTGTGTAAAAAGCGGCGTTATTTGTGGTAATACTACAATAGTCATTTTAGAATCTTCAAAGCAAATTCCAGCTATAGGCGTAGGCGTGAAAGTATATTCTGTAGTAACCATGTTATCAATAGCAGGTGACCACGTACCATCAGTTCCATTAGTAGACGTCGTAGGCAAAGGCAACAAAACACCGCCAATACAAATCGGATCAACCTGTGTAAAGATTGGAGTCACTAAAGGATTAACCGTAATCGTTTTTGAAATAGACCCCGCACATTGTCCAGCAAAAGGCGTAAACGTATAGCTAGCAGTAACCGTATTATCAAAAGCAGGACTCCAATCTCCAGTAACACCCTCGTTAGAAGTATTAAGTAAAGTACTAGCATCCCCCTCACAAATCGTAGTCAAATGCGTGAACGTAGGCACAATTTTTTGATTCACAACCACAGTCATTGAAGCGGTATTTGCACATTGATTTGCATCAGGCGTAAACGTATAAGTAGTCGTAGTTGTATCATCAAAAGCCGGACTCCACCCTCCCGTAATTCCATCAAGAGAAATATTCAGTAACGGATTAGCACTGCCAACACAAATAGGAGCTACAGCGGCGAAATCAGGAACAATCAGCGGTGTGATAACAACCTCTAAATCCGTAGTATCCGCACATTGATTTGCATCAGGCGTAAACGTATAAGTAGTCGTAGTCGTATTATCAAAAGCCGGAGACCATGCTCCAGTAATTCCGTTGACAGAAGTATTGAGCAATGGATTAGCGCTACCAACACAAATAGGAGCTATAGCTGCGAAATCAGGAACAATCAGCGGTGTAATAGCAACTTCTAAGTCAGCTTGTGATGCGCATTGTCCTGCATCCGGCGTAAATGTGTAGGTTGTTGTAATAGAGGTATCTATAGCAGGTGACCAGCTTCCTGTAAAACCTTCAATTGATGTAGCCGGCAGTGTTAGTACATCTCCTTGACAAATCGCATCAATTGGTGTAAAATTAGTTGTTGTTGTATTTCTGATTGTAATTACAAAACTACTTTCAGCGCTACAATTCGGTGCTGTAGTAGCTTCGGAATACACAAACAAAGTCATTGTAGACGTAATTATTTCGCCTGCATTCATAGGCGATCCAGTACCGTTGGTAGCTGTAAAATAGTTCCCATCGGTGAGTGCTGGTAAAGTATAGCTATCACATGCAGAAATATCTGCTGGTGCATCCACTGCTGGAGCAGGGTTAACTGTAGCGGTAACTGGAATTCGTGTTCCTGATGTGCAGCCGTTATTTGAGGGTAAAACCCAATACGTTGTAGTTGATGATAAAACTGGACTGTAGGAAGTTCCTGTGTGTATTGTACTCCCACCATTTGGGTTTTCATACCATAAAATGTCTGCGGTGTTTGCGGTTGCCGAAAGATTAGCGAGTTCATTACTACAGCTTGTAGATGGGTTAGTGGATAAAATTTGTGCAGGACTAAAGGTTGTAGTTGCAGAGATACTTAAAGGCATATCACCGGGCATTCCGCCAAATTCAACAACAAAACCTTTAGCTTGATAATTTGTGGGTTGGTTAGTAGTATTGTTAGGCAAGTCGTTCCATGATCCAGGAATAGTGGTTACGCTAAGGTCTGTAATGTGCGCATAATCTTCATTTCCTGCGTTGTTGGGTTCGCCATTATTCCAGTTCGAATATATTCCTGTAGGAGCAGATCCGTTCGAAAGTCCATTCCAAAACGTCATTCCAGCTTCTGGTCCAGTCATCCATTTCCAAACCCCTTCTGTAGCTTCGTCACTACCACCAATCCAACCTGTACCAGGAGTTAATTCTCCAGCAATCTGTGCTTCGGCAGGAGAAGTTAGGGTTGCCAAATAGCCTTGTAACCCAAAATAAGTCATGTTTTCAGCAGCGATTTCGGCGTCTTTCCAACTAATTAAATTAGAAGGTATGAAATCGTAATAATGACCATTATCTAAGAAGTTTGCAGATCCTGCGGATAATGAAAAAGTTTTGGCTCCAGAATTTATATTACTACTACTAAAAACAACATCCAAAACCGCGGCAATAATATCTGAGTAACTGGCAGGGCCACCTCCAATCGCAGTTAATGTTAATTTTGCTTCATTCGCATTCCAAATGGCTGATATGTTAGGATTTGATCCCACAGGAATACTTAGCAAGTCTTCACCCAAAACATAGCCCGTAGAAACCTGAATATAAAAGGCAGCTATGGTTGTGTCGTCCAGACCGGTAATGTTAAAAGCCGTAACAATATTTTGTTCGCTTTGTGGACAATAAATTTGATTGCCACTAGCTGTTACCGTTGGAGGTTGATTAGATTGTCCAAAAAAGGTAAACGAATTAAAAAGTGCGATTACGCAAAACAACACTAGTTGTGTAGAGGAAACAAGACGTAAAATCAATGTGAATGCTTAAAATTTGATTAATTCTCAAATTTAACTAAAAAATATTAGATGTCTTATAGAATCAAATATTTTTTAAATTACAAAAACTAGCTGATAGTTTTTAAAAACACGTATTTAGTATAAGAGCTTTTAGCTCTAATGCTGTAATAAAAAGTGTGATTTAAATTGGGATTTGACATCATTTTTCGTTTATCCGAAAAAAGTGAAGATGTTTAAAAACACCAGTATGTACAAAATTCGTTTTAAAATTAGTACCATTTTGTGGGTTTAAATATGGGGCAATATTCAAAATCAATACTATTAAATATTATATTTTTTTAAGCCACTGTTTCATGGCTACTTCATTTTCAATAATTGTTTTTAAATCATTAATTTTTACACGTTGTTGGTCCATTGAATCACGGTGTCTAATCGTAACACATTGGTCTTCTAAAGTATCGTGATCAACCGTAATACAAAATGGTGTTCCAAGCGCATCTTGGCGACGGTATCGTCTTCCAACAGCATCTTTTTCATCATACACTACATTGAAATCCCATTTCAAATCACTTAAAATAGTTTTCGCAATTTCTGGCAATCCATCCTTTTTTACCAAAGGTAAAACAGCGGCTTTGATAGGCGCTAAGACTGCGGGCAGCTTTAGCACGGTTCGAGTGGAGTTATTTTCTAAAGTTTCTTCGAATAATGCATTTGAAAATACGGCCAAAAACATACGATCTAGTCCTATAGATGTTTCTAGAACGTAGGGCGTATAATTTTTATTTTCTTCGTGATCAAAATAGTGTAGTTTTTTACCCGAATGTTTTTCGTGTTGACTTAAATCAAAGTCGGTACGAGAGTGAATACCTTCGAGTTCTTTGAAGCCAAACGGAAATTTGAATTCTATGTCGGCTGCAGCATCTGCATAGTGTGCTAATTTTTCATGGTCATGGAATCGGTAGTTATCAGCACCCATTCCTAAAGATAAGTGCCATTTCATTCGCGTTTCTTTCCAATGGTCATACCATTTTTGTTGCGTTCCTGGTTTAATAAAAAATTGCATTTCCATTTGTTCAAATTCACGCATTCTAAAAATAAATTGACGTGCAACAATTTCATTTCTGAATGCTTTTCCAGTTTGTGCAATTCCAAAAGGAATTTTCATTCGCCCCGATTTCTGAACATTTAAAAAGTTCACAAAAATTCCTTGAGCCGTTTCAGGGCGTAAATATAAATCCATCGCACTTTCAGCCGAAGCCCCTAGTTTGGTGCCAAACATGAGATTGAATTGCTTGACTTCGGTCCAGTTTTTACTTCCTGTTAAGGGGTCTGCGATTTCAAGTTCTTCAATAAGAGCTTTAACATCTGCTAAATCTTCATTTTCTAAAGATTTGGCAAGCCTAGATAAAATACTGTTTATTTTAGTTTGATAACCAACGACGCGCCCGTTTGTTGAGATGAATTCAGTTTTGTCAAAACTTTCTCCAAAACGCTTTTCAGCTTTCTTAACTTCTTTCTCAATTTTGCCTTCAATTTTTGCGCAATAATCTTCAACCAAAACATCGGCTCTGTAGCGTTTTTTGGAATCCTTATTATCTATCAAAGGGTCGTTAAACGCATCGACATGACCAGAAGCTTTCCAGGTCGTAGGGTGCATAAAAATAGCAGCATCTAAGCCCACGATGTTTTCATTCATTTGAACCATGGCTTTCCACCAATACTCTCGAATATTTTTCTTTAACTCGACACCGTTTTGCGCATAGTCGTATATAGCACTAAGCCCATCATAAATTTCACTACTTTGAAATACAAATCCATATTCTTTTGCATGTGAAATAACCTTCTTAAAACTTTCTCCTTGATTTGTCATAGGACAAAAATAGAAAACACTTTCAAATTAAAGTTATAGTTAGTGAGAAATATGAAATATTATTTTAATTTTAAGTCCCTCTTAATCCTACTTTATATGCGCTCTGCTATTATCAATCTGTTTTTTCCACAAACTTGCCATGCCTGTGATGCGCTCTTAACTGATAATGAAAATCATATTTGTGTGACATGCCGACACAAGCTGCCTCTAACTAATTATCATTTTGATCGCCCTGAAATTATTACTAAAGTTTTTTATGGTCGAGTCCAACTAAAAGCTGCTACCGCATTGTTTTATTTTCATAAAGAAGGTAGGGTACAGCGACTATTACACAACCTTAAATACAATGGCAAAGAAGAACTTGGTCGTATTTTTGGCAATTGGTTGGGTGCTGAATTACAAGAATCTTCTTCTTTCAACTCAATTGACGTTGTAATTCCTGTTCCCATTCATCCTAATAAATTAAAACAAAGAGGGTATAACCAAGTCGCCCTTTTTGCACAATGCCTAGCTAAGGCCTTGAATGTGTCATGCATGGATTCTGTTCTCTTGAAATCAATTAATACTAAAACTCAGGTTTTTCAATCTAAAGAAGCACGCTATCAGTCTGTTGCTCACAGTTTTTACGCAAGAAATCTTGCGGCGATTAATCACAAGCATGTTTTGTTAGTAGACGATATTATTACAACAGGTGCCACTATTGAAGCTTGTGCGCTTGCTTTGAAGCCAGCAACCAATAGTTGTTTAAGTGTTGCAACGATTGCAATTACGCATTCCATTTTTCGTTAGTTTTAAAATATGTTGTTACTTTGCGTAAAATGCGATATTCATGGTTAAAAAGTTTGCTAACTTAGGATTTTTAATTGTAGTAAGTGTGATCTTCTCTCAATGTGCCAACAGAGGAACGGCTTCTGGTGGACCAAAAGACGAAGCACCTCCAGTAATTATCAAATCGATTCCAGAAAATTTTTCACTTAATTTCGATTCAAAAGAAATTATAATCTATTTTGATGAATATATCAAAATGAAAGATTTACAAAAGCAACTTATTATTTCGCCATTTATGGATCCAGAACCAGAAATCACGCCTGTTGGAACTGCGAGTAAGTTTATTAAGATTAAAATTAAAGATACACTACAACCGAACACCACCTATGCCTTCAATTTTGGTGAAAGCATCTCTGATAATAATGAAGGGAATATATTTCCATATTATAAATATGTGTTTTCTACTGGTAATTATATTGATTCGCTTTCTGTTTCAGGAATTGTCACGGATGCTATAAATAAAAATGTTGACGAGCGTGTAGCTGTTTTGTTATATGAAGTGGATTCCACGTTTTCAGATTCCATACTATATATCAAAAAACCAAAATATATAGGGGTTACGGATAGTGTCTCAGGTTTTAACTTAGAAAACATTAAAGATGGGACATACCTTTTAGCGGCGCTTAAAGAAGAAAACCCTAATTATACGTTCCAACAAAAAACAGATAAAATTGGATTTCGAAAGACGCTTATCACGGTCCCATCCGATACAGCTTATGTTTTGAATATGTTTAAAGAAGCCGTTGACTATAAGTTTAAAAGGTCAAGGCAAGTCTCATATAACAAACTTGCTTTTGGGTATGAAGGCGTAGGAGAGCCAATGGAAATTAAGCTCCTTTCCGAAACACCTGAAGACTTTACTTCGACATTAACCAAGGAAGCAAAAAAAGATACGCTTAACTATTGGTATCGCCCAAAACTAGAAGTTGATTCCTTGATTTTTGAAGTCACTCACACCAAATTTATAGACACTGTTGTGGTTAAAATTAAAGATTTTAAAGCAGATTCTTTAGTTTTCAACCCATTAAGCTCAACATTAAAGCTGCAAGAATCTTATTGGTTAAGTGCAACGATTCCGTTAGATTTCTTAGACGCAACTAAAATACAGGTTATGGATAAAGACTCATTGTTTCTAGAGTCGTCAATTAAGTTTGATGAGTTCACTAATATTGTAGAATTAGAGTTTGAAAAAACGGAAGAAAATAATTATAAGATTCAAATGCTTCCAGGCGCTTTTACAGATTTTTATGGCACTCAAAATGATACTCTGAATTTTACAGCGAACACTAAATTACAAGAATCTTACGGTGCTGTTCGTGTCGAAATTCGAAAGGGAATTTACCCTTTAATCGTGCAACTAACTACGGATAAAGGGGAGGTGGTCGAATCGTCAGTGACTAAAGAAATGTCCCCCGTTGATTTTAAAGATGTGACACCAGGGATATATTCCTTGAGAGTTATCTTTGACACCAATAATAATGGCATCTATGATTCAGGTAATTATTTAGCAAAAACACAACCCGAACGCGTGAGTTATGCCTCTAAACAAGTAGAAGTTCGTGCAGGATGGGATACTATAGAAGAATTTATTTTAGAAAATTAAGACTTCAAGCTTGCTTTAATCAATTCACGATTCATACGCGCAATATTCTCTAAAGAAATGCCTTTAGGACATTCAACTTCACAAGCACCAGTATTTGTACAGTTTCCAAACCCTTCTAAATCCATTTGTGCAACCATATTTTGAACACGATCTGTAGCTTCAATTTGACCTTGTGGTAATAAGGCATATTGTGACACTTTGGCGCCCACAAACAACATTGCAGATGAGTTTTTACATGTAGCTACACAAGCACCACACCCAATACAGGTTGCGGCATCCATTGCCTCGTCTGCGTCATGTTTTGAAATTGGAATTGAATTTCCATCTTGCGTGTTTCCGGATGTATTTACAGAAATGAAACCTCCTGCATGTTGAACTCTGTCAAATGCCGAACGGTCGACGATTAAATCTTTAATAACGGGGAATGCATCTGCTCTAAAGGGTTCAATAAAAATCGTATCTCCGTCCTTAAATTTACGCATGTGTAATTGACAGGTTGTCACAAGTCGGTCTGGTCCGTGCGCTTCTCCATTAATGTATAACGAACATGATCCACAAATACCTTCTCTACAATCGTGGTCAAAAGCAACAGGCGAGTCTCCAGTTGTGATCAGTTGTCTATTTAATACATCTAGCATTTCAAGAAATGACATGTCTGGAGAAATATCCTGAATAGGATATTCTACAATTTTCCCTTCCGCTTTGGCGCTTTTTTGTCGCCATATTTGTAATGTTAAATTCATAGCAGTGCTTATTTGTATGAGCGTTCTTTAACTTCAATATTTTCGTATACTAATGCTTCTTTGTGTAGTTCGGCATCTTTTGGTGCGCCTTTGTATTCCCATGCAGACACAAACTGAAACTCTTTTCGTCGCTGAGCTTCACCATCTGGGGTTTGATGTTCCTCTCTAAAATGTCCTCCAGCAGATTCTTCACGTACCAAGGCATCTTTAGCAAACAATTCCCCTAACTCTAGGAAATCTGCAACCCGTCCTGCCTTAGCTAATTCTTCATTGAATTCATCAGCTGATCCAGGTACAAGAACATCTTTATAAAACTCATCTCGAAGCGCTGAAATTTCTTCAATAGCTTCTTTTAATTCTTTTTCATTTCGAGCCATTCCACATTTTTCCCACATAATTTTTCCAAGACGTTTATGGAAATAATCTACCGGTTTGGTACCTTTATTAGTAATAAAGTGATTGATCTCAGAAGTCACTTTAGCTTCAGCTTCTTGAAACTCTACGGAGTCCGTAGGAATAGGACCTGTTCTAATATCATCAGATAAATAGTTTCCAATGGTGTATGGTAACACAAAATAACCATCCGCTAAACCTTGCATTAATGCGGATGCGCCTAAACGGTTAGCGCCATGCTCAGAAAAATTAGCTTCTCCAATCGCATAGAGACCAGGAATAGTTGTTTGTAGGTTATAATCAACCCAAACACCGCCCATAGTGTAGTGTACCGCTGGATAAATCATCATTGGTGTTTCATATGGATTTTCATCCACAATCTTCTCATACATCTGAAATAAGTTACCATATTTACTTTTGACAAGCTCTTTTCCTAGGGCTTGAACAAGTTCTGCATCATTTTCATTTAAGCCTTTTATGTGTGCTTGTTCTTTTCCATATCTGATAATAGCAGAAGCAAAATCTAAAAAGACCGCTTCCCCTGTTTTATTCACTCCAAATCCTTCGTCACAACGTTCTTTAGCAGCTCGAGATGCCACGTCTCTTGGCACTAAGTTTCCAAATGCGGGATAGCGTCGTTCTAAGAAATAATCGCGTTGGTCTTCAGCGAGATCTGTTGGCTTCAAATCGCGATTTTGAATCGCTTTAGCATCCTCAATATTTTTTGGAACCCATATACGTCCGTCATTCCTTAAGGATTCAGACATCAGAGTTAATTTTGATTGGTGATCACCTGAAACAGGGATACATGTTGGGTGAATTTGTGTGTAACAGGGGTTTGCAAAATAAGCACCACGTTTGTGCGCTTTCCATGCTGCTGTTACATTACTGCCCATTGCATTTGTCGATAAGTAAAATACGTTTCCATAACCTCCAGTACCTAATACTACAGCATGACCTGAGTGACGTTCAATCTCTCCAGTGATTAAATTTCGAGTAATAATCCCTCGAGCTTTTCCATCGACTACGACTACGTCCAACATTTCGTGACGGTTGTACATTTTAATCTTTCCACGTCCAATTTGACGGTTCATTGCGGAGTAGGCTCCAAGTAATAGTTGTTGACCTGTTTGCCCTTTGGCATAAAAGGTTCTGGAGACCAAAACCCCTCCAAATGAACGGTTATCTAGCAGTCCACCATAATCTCTAGCAAAAGGCACGCCTTGCGCAACACATTGATCAATAATATTGGTTGAGACTTCGGCTAAACGGTGAACGTTTGCCTCACGTGAGCGATAATCACCACCCTTGACAGTGTCGTAAAATAAACGGTATGTAGAATCACCATCACCTTGATAATTTTTTGCGGCATTTATTCCACCTTGAGCCGCAATAGAGTGTGCACGACGCGGAGAATCTTGGAAACAAAACGCTTTCACGTTGTAGCCAAGCTCAGCGAGTGTCGCTGCAGCAGATCCACCAGCAAGCCCAGTTCCAACAATAATTACGTCGATATGACGTTTGTTGGCAGGGTTTACAAGGTTAATATTGTTTTTATGATTAGTCCATTTGTTTGCTAAAGGACCATCGGGTATTTTTGAATCTAAAGCCATAATACTATGTTTTAGTGTGTGTTGTTAAAAAAGTGGAAGAGCGCAATCACAATGAATCCTAAGGGAATTAGTATGGCATATGCTTTTCCAAAACTTTTAAGTGATTTGGTGTATTTGTTATTTGCTCCAACCGATTGAAACGCAGAATTAAATCCGTGTAACAAGTGTAATGCCAGAAATATAAAAGCGACGGAGTAAGCACCTACTCTGAGTGGATTGTGAAATTTCTCAACCAATTCATGGTAATATCTAAATTCGCCATTATGCAGGCCGCTCATGTCTCCAATAATATATTTAGTATTAAGTTCTGGAAACCAGAAATCAATAAAATGTAGGGCAACAAATGCTAAAATAGCAAACCCGCTATAAATCATATTTCTACTCATCCAAGTAGAGTTTGCACTGCCATTATTTTTGGCATAACTCACCGATCTAGACGTGTAGTTTTTGTATTCTAAAACAAATCCCATTACAAAATGAAATACCACTCCAAAAATAAGAACGGGTTGCAGGACAAATTGTACCAACGGATTTGTTCCCATAAAGTGAGAAACTTCGTTAAATGTATCGGGGTTTATAATAGATAGAATATTTATGGCAAAATGTTGTAAAAGGAAAAACATAAGAAAAAATGCAGAGAGTGCCATAGCTATCTTTTTCCCTATTGAAGACTTTAATAATCCAATCATATTTAGATGTTATTTTTTAGCCTTGCAAAGGTAATTCACGACAACGTTTTAGACAATAACATTCGTGTTAATTTTATTATTTAGAATTGTTTTAAATTAACAGATTCTCTCGTAGGGATTTTAACATTTTAATTTCGACATGTTAATATAATTTATTTATTTTTGATTTAAATTCACACATACATGAAATACCTACCGATCAGTCCTCAATTATTTACAAAAAATAGATTGAAGTTTTCGCAACAAATGGCACCTAAATCTGTTGCAGTGTTTAATTCAAACGATGTGTTTTCAACAGGTGCAGACAGCACATTGCCATTTGAACAACATCGCAATATTTTTTATCTTAGTGGGGTAGATCAAGAAGAAAGTATACTGGTTCTTTTTCCAGATGCGATTGAAAAATCGCACCGTGAAATTTTATTTGTTAAAGAAACCAACGATCACATCGCTGTTTGGGAAGGTGCAAAGCTTTCTAAAGTGCAAGCGACTGCCGCTACAGGAATTGAAACGGTCTATTGGTTGAGTGAATTTGACACGATTTTCCCAAAATTAATGGAAAAAGCCACAGGTTTTTATTTTAATAATAATGCCCATTACCGTCAAGCAGTTGAAATGGAAACACGTAATGATCGGTTTTTAAACAAGGTAAAATCAACATATCCAAATCACAAACTTATCCCTAATTTCCCAATCATGGAGTCGATTCGTGGAATTAAAGAACCTGAAGAAATTGCGTTGATACAAACGGCTTGTGATGTCACTGAAAAAGGGTTTAGAAGAGCGTTAGGTTTTATAAAACCTGGAGTTATGGAATACGAAATTGAAGCAGAGTTTGCACATGAATTTCTTAAAAATCGTTCAAAAGGATTTGCCTATACACCTATAATTGGATCTGGCTACAATGCTTGTGTGCTCCATTACATAGAAAATAATCAAGTCTGTAAAGATGGCGATATGTTGCTCATGGATGTGGGTGCGGAATATGCGAATTATTCAAGCGACATGACACGAACTATCCCCGTAAATGGTCGATTCACAGCCCGTCAAAACGCTGTATATCAAGCTGTTTTAAATGTTAAAAATGAAGCAACAAAGTTATTGGTGCCGGGAACTATTTGGAAAGATTATCATGTTGAGGTTGGAAAAATGATGACCTCTGAACTTTTGGGCTTAGGCCTGATTGATAAATCTGACGTTCAGAACGAAGACCCAAAATGGCCGGCTTATAAAACATATTTTATGCATGGAACGTCGCACCATATGGGGCTGGATACTCATGATTTTGGACCACTTGAAACCCCGATGACAGCAAATATGGTATTTACTGTGGAGCCAGGGATTTATATTCCTAAAGAAAAAATGGGCATCAGAATCGAAGACGATGTTGTCATTCAAGCTGAAGGCCCACCTTTAAATTTAATGCAAAATATTCCTATCGAAATCGATGAAATAGAAGCCCTAATGAATTCAAATTAAGCTTTTTTAGCAAAGCATTCTTTTTTACAGTCTTTAATGCATTCTTTTTTTTCGGCTTTAAGTTTGTCTGTACAGCATGCTTTTTCGCACGTTTTTTTAGCTCCTGAAAAGGCCGCAACAGTTTGCATATTTTCTACGGAATAGGTGTCTGCTACAGAAATCACTGTTTTGGTGATGCTAGATGGATTTGCCTTGGCAACATCATATTCGACCATCGCTAGTTCGTTTTTAAAATCTACAGTTGCAGATTTCACACCTTCCATACGAGTGAGTTTCTTTTCAATGGTTTTTGCGCATCCCATTTCACAGGTCATGCCTTTAATATTGAATTCTGCTTTAGAATAGGTGGCGTTTGGATCGAGTTTTTGACTCGATTTTTCAACAGTAGTTTCTACTGTTATGATTTCAGTTTTAGGCTCATTTTTACAAGAGAAAAAGAAGACTAATAGAAATACAGAGGCTAAGATACTTTTGAGATTTTTCATACTATTTAATTAAGGAGTTCAAACAAATGTAAAAATAATTCATTGTTATTCTAATTTATTGCTCAATTTTGTGAAATATTTATAAAAGCTAACATGAAACAAGAACAAAAAAAATGGATATACCTTTCTATACTGGCGACTGTATGGGGAAGCTCATTCATTTTAATAAAAAAAGGTTTAATTGGATTGACGCCTTTACAGCTCGGTAGTTTACGAACGGTCATATCTTCTCTTTTTATTTTTATGATTGGATATAAATCGCTCAAAACGATTCTTTATCCGCAATGGAAATGGATTGTTTTATCAGGGTTTATAGGGACTTTTTTTCCAGCCTTTTTATTTGCGTTTGCAGAAACCGAAGTCGATAGTGGAGTTGTATCAATTTTAAATGCTTTAGTGCCTCTAAATGCAATTTTAATTGGGTTAGCGATTTTTAAAATTACCTCTACAAAACTTCAAATGTTGGGAGTAATCCTTGGATTTATAGGGGCTTCAATGCTGATTTTTAATAGTATGGAGCTTAATCCCGAGCAAAATTATTTATATGCGGGACTTGTGGTCTTATCAACGGTTATGTATGGCTTCAATGTGAACCTCATTAAACATTACCTTCAAGACGTGAAACCAATTGCCATTGCTACAGGGAATTTTGTAGCGATATCTATTCCTGCTTTCTTAGTTTTAGTAGCCTCTGATTTTTTTACAACCCAAACTTTTCAGCACCAAGCCATATATTCGTCCATAGGATATGTAGCCATACTTTCTGTATTTGGTACAGTCATGGCGAAAATTATATTCAATAATTTAATACAAATTTCCAGCCCGGTATTTGCGTCATCCGTGACTTATTTGATGCCATTAGTGGCTTTATTATGGGGCTTATTAGACGGTGAGCGTTTTGGGTTAGATCAAGGATTTGCGTCTTTACTTATATTATGTGGGATTTATTTAGCCAATAAAAAAGTAAAAAAAAACCGAAGCTAATGCTTCGGTTTTTTGAATGTATAGAATATTGTTTTATTTAAAGTCTTCTTCTGAAACACCTTCATTAATAACGATCTCGTTTGCAGCTATTCCAATCACTTGAGGGCCAGCAGTTATTTTTTGTTCGTATGGAAATAACACACCGTTAACTTCTTTATAATTAGAGTAATCCTGAACAGAAGTTATTTGTTGTCCTTGCGCTTCTTCTGTCTTTTCAGCTCTTACTAAAAGTCCTGTTGCAGCATCATAGTAACGGAAGGATGCTTCTTTCACTTTTACTTTATAAACATCCATACCATCAACAGCTGTTAAGCTCACAAGCATAAGTGTACTCGCATCTAAATACGTTTCAGGAAATAAGCCTTTTTCTTCTGCTTTTTCAGCAAGTTCGTCTTCGGACATTGGCATTTTTCTCCCTTGTTGTTCGGCATAACCATTGGCACCATCAAACTTTTGTTTCATGACCGTTCCCATGCCTTCAATGGACATTTCCATTGATGACATATTAGGGCTCATATTTTTTATGACTGCTGTTGGTTTAAACGGCATACCTTCAATATTAACATCGGCGGAAATCATAACAGAGTTTACAGCATTGACCGCTTCAAGACCTCCGATAGCGGTAATGTAATTACTAAGTACTGTTGCGGCAGTAACGCCTGCAGGAATTGGTTTTGAGAATTCAGGTTTTTCAACGGCATTAGCAAAGGTGTCAAAGTAGTTGATTGGAATACCTGTTTTTTCAAGGTTTTCAATGACTTCACTTCCTTTTCCTACTACAATTACACGTGCATTATCAGCCGTAAAATAGAGGTTTGCAACACGCATAACATCTTCAATAGATACCGCATTTATTTTTTCTAAATAAGTAGCATAAAAATCTTCTGGTAATTCGTTGATTTTTGTGTTAATTGCATATTGTGCAATGGTACTTGGTCTTTCTAATGCCAGTACAAAATCGCCCACATACTTTGCTTTAGCATTCGCCAAGGCATCAGCTTCTACAGGCTCAGTTTGAAAGCGTTTGATTTCTTTTATGGTTTCAACTACTGCACTGTCAGTAACTGCATTTCTAACGGCTGCTCCTGCTCTGAAACGAGAGATGTACTTGTCTGTTCCTACAGATGATCGTGCGCCATAGGTATAGCCATGCTCTTCACGAAGATTCATGTTTAAGTAGCTATTAAATCCACCACCTAGAATTTTATTTGCAATAAGAACTGCGTGGTAATCTGGATCACTCATTTTTAACTTTACTGTGCTTGTCAAAGAAATGTTTGATTGTACAGCATTTGGCATATCAATAAAATTGATTTCTAAAGCTTTTGGGTTTTCATTAGCTTCAACGATTTCTGTTGTTAAATCTGCTGCTTTTTTCCAGTTTTTAAATTGTTTTTTAACGTGTTTTACAATGGATTTTGTGTCAACATCTCCAATGATTACTAAATACGTGTTGTTCGGATTAAAGTACTTTTGATAATAGGCGTTTACATCCGCAAGAGTTACTTCATTAACCGTTTCTTCGGATAAAAACTCGCCGTAAGGGTGTTGCGTACCATATGCTAATGCACCGCCAACACGGCCTGCAATTGCATCAACACTTTTGGCATCTGATTTTATGCCTTCAATAAGTTTGTCTTTTTCTTTTTGAAATTCATCTTCGGTAAGTAAAGGGCTCATGGCAGCATCTGCTAATAACTCCAAAATACGATCACTGTATTTAGTCAGCGAACTTGCAGAACCGCCGCCAAAACTGATGTTTAATCGGGCACCTAAAAAGTCGATTTCTTCGTTAAAGTCATCTTTAGAAATAGTGGTAGTGCCGTTTGCTAACATAGCGCCTAAAAGTGAAGTGACACCTGCTTTTTCTCCTTCTACTATAGGCTCTCTATCAAAAGCTAGATTAAAGGATACTCTTGGAAGTTTATGGTTTTCAACAACCAATACTTTAAGTCCATTTTTTAATTCAAATTCTTGTGGCTTTTCCAGCGCAATTTTTGGTGCTGGGCCTGGTTTTGGTTGCTGTGAGCGGTCAATTTGAGCATTTACTCCTAGAGACATAAAAAACACGGCAATTGCTATATATAATTTAGTTTTCATTTTAAGATCTATTTAGTTGTTATTCTTGATCGGATTCTGGTAAATACTCTAATATCAATCGTTGGTTTGTGTTCAAATATTTATTGGCTACTGTTTTAATTTCTTCACGAGAAATAGAACGGTAGATGTCAATTTCATTATTAATTAAATTAACATCGCCATATAGCATATGGTAACGTGCCAGTGAATTTGCAATTCCCTCAATACTAGAGTTTGAGCTTACAAAGTTGTTTTCAAATTTATTTTGAATTTTTTGATAGTCTCTTTCAGAAATAAGCTCTCCTTGAAGTTTTGCAATTTCTTCATCCATTTCAACAATAAGATCGTCTAAAGCGACATCTCCTAAAGGCAATCCATATAGGATGTAGGTACCATAATCTTCTTGGCTAAAATCAAGAGCACCCACTTGAAGTGCCATTTTTTTGTCATCCACAATTTTTTTGTAAAGCTTAGACGTTTTTCCATCACTTAAATAGGTGGAAATCATACTTAACACATAAGCGTCTCTGTCTTTAAATGAGGGCGTTCTGTAAGCTGCCATAATTGCGGGGATTTGAATATTTGAATCATACGCTTTTGCACGCATAGGTACTGTTATGGGATCTTCTTTTGGGAAGTTTCTAACAATATCTTTTCCTCTAGGAATTGGTCCAAAATAAGCTTCAATCATTCCTTTAACCGCAGAAACATCAATATCTCCTGCAACAACTAAAACCGCATTGTTAGGAACATAGAATTTTTTGTTAAAGGCTTGAAACTCTTCAAGAGTCGCCGCATCTAAATGCGCCATTTTACCAATGGTAGTCCCTTTATAAGGGTGTTTTTTAAACATATTGAGTTTAATCTTTTCAAGGAATTTTCCATAAGGACTATTGTCAACTCTTAATCTTTTTTCCTCTTTTACAACCTCATTTTGCGTATCAACTCCATCCTGGTTAATAACTGGGTGAAGTAAACGTTCAGATTCCATCCACAACCCAAGTTCAACATTATTTGAAGGAAATACTTCATAATAATAGGTTCTGTCATCTGTTGTGTTGGCGTTATTGCTACCTCCAGCAGAAGTTACAATAGTAAACCATTCGCCTTTTGGAATGTTTTCTGTACCTTCAAATAAGAGGTGTTCAAAAAAGTGAGCAAATCCAGTACGTTCTGGGTTTTCATCTTTTGCACCTACATGGTACATTACAGAAGTGGTTACAACTGGTGCAGAATTATCCTGATGTAAAATAACGTGCATACCGTTACTTAAATCGTATTCTTCAAATTTAACTTCTTGTGCTGAGACTGTTAATGTCATACCAAGCAAAGCCGCTAAAAAACATAAGCATTTTTTCATGATTTAATTTTTTGTATATTAATATTATGTTAGACGAAATAAATCTAATTTTGTTACATTTTAGGACGTCAAAAATAACATTTTTTTTAAAGTCAAAATTAAAACGAAGTAAATAAGAGGATATACCTTAATTTATTTGCAGATTAAGATAATAGAATTATATTTGCACCCGCCTAACTATTTGGTAAGGCGAATTAATATAAACTAATATAATAAAAACGTTACGCTATGTACGCAATTGTAGAGATAGCAGGGCAACAATTCAAAGTTGAAAAAGACCAAAAGGTCTTTGTTCATCGTTTGCAAACAGAAGAA
>Ga0209771_1000011_pt1 | contig 108717 bp, 97 predicted proteins | sample SaaInl59LU_5_DNA_FD_184639 | JGI IMG/M metagenome (GOLD analysis project Ga0209771, IMG submission 184639) | Marine microbial communities from expanding oxygen minimum zones in the Saanich Inlet - ESP_59LU_5_DNA (SPAdes) (version 2) | ecosystem: Environmental > Aquatic > Marine > Intertidal... | reverse complement strand
AGTGAAAAGTTTGCAGCTAAAGTCAACTTTGGTTGGCTTAAAGGAACCGACTGGGCTGCAACAAGTGAAGTTGATAGCGATAGGATTGGCGGTACAAGAGCCACCAACTTAAACTACAACGGAATTAACGTCTATGGAGATGAAGTTTCTACAGGAATCAAAGAAGTGGCTGTAGCTCTAGAAGCTTTGGGCATATTACCTTCAGGAGCGAATGCATTAGTTCCTAACGTTGCTGTTAGTAGAACAGGTTATAACGAAAGAGATTTAACAAACTACAATGCTGAAAGCATCAAAGCGGATTGGGGACTTTACTACAGACCTTTTGAAAATGACTTTGAAATTTCATACGTTGGTAAAGTAGGAACAGGTTCTACCATATACCAAGGAATCAACCGTTATGCGATTAACAACTTTTTTCAAGAACAACACAAACTAGAAGTTAAAAATGATAATTTTTATGCTAGAGGCTATGTTGTTTCGGATAGTGCAGGAGATTCTTATGATATGGTCTTTACAGGAATTAACATAAACAGAGCATGGAAAGACGATGTAACTTGGTTTGGTGAATATACTGGAACTTATGTACAGTCAACTCTAGGAGGTGCTACAGATGCACAAGCACATGCCAATGCAAGAGCTGTTGCTGATTCAGGGCGATATTTGCCAGGTTCACCTGAGTTTCAAGGCGCTTTCAATAAAAGTATTAACGACCCAGATTTAACGACGGGGTCTAAATTTCAGGATGCATCTAAATATTACCATGCTGATGGAAATTATAACTTTGGTCATTTGACAGATGTTGTAGAAATTCAAGTTGGTGGATCTTTTAGACAATACAGCCTAAATTCTGATGGTACAATTTATACCGATAGTGGAGCACCAATTGAGTATTCTGAATTTGGAGCTTACACACAACTTCAAAAAGAACTCGAATTGAGCGCAGATACAAAATTGAAACTTACAGGATCTGTTCGTTATGATAAATCCGAATTTTTTGATGGGTTCTTTTCCCCTAGATTGTCTGCAGGTTTAACACTAAACAGAAATCATAATATTAGAGTTTCTGGGCAAACAGGATTTAGAAATCCAACTACACAAGATTTATTTATTGGACTTGATGCAGGACGTGCCTTACTTGTAGGGTCTGCACCAAACAACTTAGATCGTTATTCAAATGTATTTGATATTTCACAAACAGGGCAAGCTGCTTTTGGACAACCAAGCTCAATCACTCAAACAGGTTCCGCTGCATACAACAACTCTTATACAGCTACTTCAGTAGGAATGTTAGGAGTTACTGGAAACCCAGCTGATTTAGTAGTTGCAAATCCAGATGTGGTTAAGCCAGAACAAGTAACGGCTTTTGAAGTTGGATACCGAGGTAAATTTGAGAACTTAATTGTTGACTTTAGCGCATATCACAATACTTATAAAGATTTCATCTCTACTGAAATTGTAGTCGCACCTTTATATGGTGTTGCTGGTGACGGTGGACTTTCAGTGGCTGCTATTGCCAATGGCGATTATACAGCTTATAGCGCATACACTAACTCTAGAGCAGGGATTACATCCTATGGAGCATCTATTGGATTGTCTACAAAAGTGTTTGGCGATTTTGATTTAAGCGGTAGTTATACCTATGCTAAAATGGAAGAAGATAAAAACTTTCCTGATTTTAATACAAACTTTAATACACCAGAACATAAATTCAAGGCCTCTTTTGGAAATACTGCCTTATTTGAAAACTTTGGATTTAACGTATCGTACAGATTTAGTGACGATTATTTCTGGGAAGCTTCTTTTGGAAATGGTGTCGTAGAAGAATTTCAAACAGTAGATGCACAAATTAACTATTCTGTTCCAAGTATAAAATCAACGTTCAAAGCAGGTGCTACAAACTTGTTAGGAACAGAATACAATACAGCATTCGGAACTGGATTCATTGGATCTATGTATTTCTTATCATGGACTATTAACAACTAATCATTAAAATTATGAAACATATTAAATATATATTACTTAGTGCTGTAGTTCTTGGATTTACAGCATGTAATGACGTAGAAGACGTCCTTGAAGCCAACGGCGTAAGCGTCGAAACTACAACGCTTCCAGAATTAAATGCAGGTGACCTAGACTTCTCTAACTATATAGCTGTTGGACCTTCTTTTAGTGCAGGAGTTTCAGATGGAACCCTATTCTTAGCAAGTCAAGAAAATTCTTGGCCAAATATTATGTCTAAAGAATTTGCAAAAGCTGGAGGTGGGGAATTTAAACAACCTACCATGGATGATAACTTTGGAGGTCTTGCCTTTGGAGGGACTCGAATTGTAGGGCCAAGACTTGTTTTTAATGGCGCAGGACCAGCACCATTGGAGTCTGTGGTTGGGCCAGTAACCGTTCAAACAGATATTTTAAATAATCCAGCAGGACCTTTCAATAATTTAGGTGTGCCTGGCGCAAGAAGTTTTCATTTTGTAGCATCAGGATATGGAAACGTTACGAATGTCTCTACAGGGCTTGCAAATCCCTACGCTACACGACTTACGGGTAATACTCCAGACGCCTCTATAATTGAACTCGCTGCTTCTCAAAACCCATCATTTTTCACTTTATCTCTATTTGGAGGAAATGATGTTTTAGGATATGCTACAGGTGGGGCTGATCAGGCTGAAGATCAAATTACATCTTTAGCAACTTTTGAAGGTGCACTTAATGTTGCTTTAACAGCATTAACTGCAAAGGGAGCAGAAGGCGTTGTGTCTGGAACTCCCCATGTTACAGATTTACCATATTTTACTACAGTACCCCATAACCCTGTTCCATTAGATGGTGATACAGCTGCTGTGGTTAATGGAGCATATGCCCCATACAACGCAGGAATTCAAGGCGCTTTAGCTGCACTGACTGGAACTGGATTATTCACTGCCGAAGAAGCAGAACAAAGAACAATTTCATTTGAAGCAGGTCAAAATGCTGTTGTGATTATTGATGAAGATCTTACAGATTTAGGCGCAATTAACCCTGCATTTGCTGCTTTACCAAAATTCAGACAAGCAACTGCAGCAGATTTATTGGTGCTCACAAGTGCATCTTTCATAGGGACATTAGCAGACCCAAGCAATCCCACTTCTATAAATGGGGTTGCCGTACCTTTAGCTGATAAATGGGTAGTGACTGAAACAGAATTAGTAGAAATCATTAACGCAACGAACGCTATGAATGCTAGTGTTAAAGCAGCAGCTGAGAGTTTTGGAATTGCTTACATAGACTTACAAGCAATTTTGTCTGAGGCATCGACTACTGGAATTACATTTGATGGTTACACAATGAATACAAGTCTAGTCACTGGAGGTCTTGTAGGATTAGATGGAGTACACCTAACAGCAAGAGGTTATGCGTATATGGCAAACTCTTTCTTGTTAGCGATTGATAATCACTACGGATCTAATTTTGTAGCTTCAGGGAATGTTGCTAAAGCAGGGGATTATCCAACAAATTACTCCCCAATGTTGCAATAAAAAAACATTAAAAACATTAAAAACGCCTTCATTCGGAACCTTCGAATGAAGGCGTTTTTTTATACATAAAAAAGCTTCAAAAACAACTTTTAAATTAAATTAAATCTCCTATCTTTGCAGCGCGAAAACCTAGTGTTTTTCATATCATTTTAGCTAAAAATAAAAAATAATAAAAGTAATGTCAAAAGTTACAGGTAAAGTTGCTCAAATTGTAGGTCCAGTGATCGATGTCGAATTCGCATCCGGAGCAGACCTTCCAAAAATTTACGATTCCTTAGAAATCAACAGACCTGATGGGTCAATTTTGGTTCTTGAAGTTCAATCTCATATTGGTGAGAATTCAGTGCGAACAATCGCTATGGATTCTTCGGATGGATTGAGTCGTGGAACTGAAGTCAATGCCACTGGCGCACCAATTCAAGTGCCTGTAGGAGACGATGTCTATGGCCGTTTATTCAATGTGATTGGAGATGCTATTGATGGTTTAGGCGATTTGCCTAAAGCTGGATCAGCTGGATTACCAATCCACAGACAAGCACCAAAATTTGAAGACCTTTCGACATCTACTGAAGTTTTATTTACTGGGATCAAAGTGATCGATTTAATTGAGCCGTATGCAAAAGGCGGTAAGATTGGATTATTTGGTGGTGCCGGAGTTGGTAAAACTGTACTGATACAAGAATTAATTAATAATATAGCCAAAGGCCATGGTGGTCTTTCAGTATTTGCCGGTGTTGGAGAGCGTACTCGTGAAGGAAACGATTTACTTCGCGAAATGTTGGAGTCTGGTATTATAAAATATGGTGATGACTTTATGCACTCCATGGAAGAAGGTGGATGGGATCTTAAAAAGGTTGATAAATCAATCATGAAAGAATCTAAAGCAACTTTCGTGTTTGGACAAATGAATGAGCCTCCTGGAGCACGTGCACGTGTAGCCTTATCTGGATTAACGATTGCGGAATACTTTCGTGACGGTGCTGGAGACGGTCAAGGAAAAGATGTATTATTCTTTGTGGATAATATTTTCCGATTTACACAAGCTGGGTCAGAGGTGTCAGCACTTCTAGGGCGTATGCCATCTGCAGTAGGATACCAACCAACATTAGCCACTGAAATGGGTGCGATGCAAGAGCGTATTACATCTACAAAGAAAGGATCGATTACTTCTGTACAAGCGGTTTACGTGCCTGCAGATGATTTAACAGATCCTGCACCAGCAACAACCTTTGCTCACTTAGATGCAACTACCGTATTATCACGTAAAATTGCAGAGCTTGGTATCTATCCAGCGGTAGATCCTTTAGATTCTACATCAAGAATTTTGACAGCAGATATTTTAGGTGATGAGCATTATGACTGTGCTCAACGTGTAAAAGAACTGTTACAACGTTATAAAGAATTACAAGATATCATCGCAATTCTTGGAATGGAAGAATTATCAGAAGAAGATAAATTAGCTGTTGGACGCGCACGTCGTGTACAACGTTTCCTATCACAGCCGTTCCACGTTGCTGAGCAATTTACAGGCCTAAAAGGGGTGTTGGTTGATATTAAAGAAACCATCAAAGGATTTAATATGATTATGGATGGTGAATTAGATCGTCTTCCAGAAGCAGCCTTTAACCTAAAAGGAACGATTGAAGAAGCAATTGAAGCTGGTGATAAAATGTTAGCGGAAGCCTAAAAAATAAACTATGTATTTAGAAATTATAACTCCTGAAGCAACCATATTTAAAGGCGATGTAGACAGTGTCTCTGTCCCTGGTGTTAATGGTGATTTTGAAATGCTAAACAATCACGCCCCTATTGTGTCTGTCCTCAAGGATGGATTCGTAAAAATAGTAGGAAACATCACACTCGATGATTCGAACAAAGGATACTTTCAAGAAAAAGGTGGTAGCTATTTGTATGCTATTGATTCTGGTGCTATTGAAATGAACGCTAACAAAATTATTGTATTAGCAGATTAAGCATTTTAGCTCTATAAAACTTAAAAGCCCAAACGTTTGTTTGGGCTTTTTTTTATTTCCCCGGAAAGTTAGATTTACGTTTTTCTAAAAATGCAGTAGTGCCTTCTACAAAATCATCCGTATCAAAACACTTTCCAAATTCAGATATTTCTACGTCATAACCATTCACACCATCGGTATAATTCGCATTAACAGCTCTAATAGCAGCAGCAATTGCTAATGAGGAATTTGATTTGATTTTATCTGCCAACGCATAACACTTAGGTAATAATTCTTCAAGAAGAACGACGTGATTTACAAGCCCATACGAAAGTGCTTTTTGTGCATCAATCATATTTGCTGTCATAATCAATTCTAGCGCTCGCCCTTTCCCTACCAACTGCGCCAAGCGTTGTGTTCCACCATAGCCAGGGATTAGTCCTAATGACACTTCTGGCAAACCCATAAGCGCATTAGAGCTAGCAACTCTAAAGTGTGCAGACATCGCTAATTCCAAACCTCCTCCAAGGGCATAGCCATTAACCGCTGCTATAACTGGCGTGGATAAATTTTCGACCATATCAAAGAGCAAGTCCTGACCTTGTTTAGCTAATGAACGCCCTTCTTCTTGTTCGAAATGGGCAAACGCGCTAATATCAGCACCCGCAACAAATGCCTTTTCTCCACTTCCCGTTAGTATAATGACTTTAGTTTCAAAATCGAGGTCTGCAGTTTTGAATGCTGTGTGAAGCTCAAATATAGTTGTAGTATTTAAAGCATTTAACTTTGTTGGTCTATTGATTGTAATTGTTGTAATGCCATCACTAAAATTACTTAAAATAGTGTTATAATTCATCTGAAAATTGTTTTGGAAAACGTACTGTAAATTGACTTCCTTTATCAATTGAAGAAGTAAATTCAATACTGCCGTTATAGGTTTCAATAATGTTTTTAATCATGGGTAAGCCTAGTCCCATCCCACTAGTTTTAGTAGTAAACTTTGGCTCAAAGATCTTATCCTTAATAGCTTCTGAAACTCCACAGCCATTGTCTTTGACTTCAATAATAACATCTGTTTGGGTAGAGGATAGTTGAATGCTAATCTGTGGAGCGCGACTCTCAGGGATCGCTTGGACGGCATTCTTAACTAGATTTGTGATGATTCTAATCAGTTGTGAACGGTCAAAATTTGCAACAATTTCAGATCCTTTAGCGCTAAATTTAATATCACTCTCCGTGAAAATTTCTAAAGCTAACTCGACAACCTCAACCACATTTAGAAACTCAAATTTTTGAGCTGGCATTTTGGCAAAATTAGAAAAGGCCGACGCAATAGAGCTCATGGTGTCAATTTGCTGAATTAAGGTTTTAGTGTACTCCTCAACCTTTTTGTGAATTTTAGGGTCTTGGGGGTCAAATTTATGCTGAAAACTTTGCACGCTTAGACGCATAGGAGTTAATGGGTTTTTGATTTCATGAGCGACTTGTTTTGCCATTTCACGCCACGCTTGCTCGCGCTCGCTCGTGGCTAGTTTTTTAGCGCTTTCTTCCAATTCATCAATCATACTGTTATAAGATTCTACTAGAGCAGAAACTTCTAAACTGGCACCTGCGAGTTCAATTTTCTGGTTACTTTTCTCTAATCGAGTTCCTTTCATTTTATCCCGGATGGTCTGGAGTGACTTCGTGATATATTTAGATACAAAATATGCAAATGCAATGGCCACTAAAATCATGACTAAATAGGCATAACTCAAACGAATTAGAAACTCTTTTAGCTCGCCATAATTTAGAGAATCATCATCAAAATAAGGTACATTCAGTACGCCTAAGGGTTTGGCCTTTTTATCTGTAAATATCAAGTATGAAGACCGGTAATCCCCTCCGAGACGTTTAATTTTCTCTACATAACGTTTAGACACGCTTTGAGAAAGTTTATTTAAAATATCTGGTGAAAGTGATGATTCAACTTTTGTGTTTTCAAAATTAGGTTTAGACATTTTAATTAAGCCCCCATTTAAATCATAGAGGTTGAAATTCACATTATGGATGTTGGCAATCTCATAGATTTTATCTTTAAAAATTAGGGGAAGGTTTTTTGTTTCAACTTCCCAAGTCGTTTCTTTTAAAACATAATCTATACTTGATAGTAATTGTGATTCCTTTCGTTCTAATCGCAGCTGGTGATACTCCTGAGACTGCTCGCTGTATTGATAAATAGTCACACCGGCAATGAGAATGGAGGCGAGTACGACCAACATAATCATATAAATGAAAATCCGGGAACTTAAAGACAACTTACGTTTTGGCATAGAAATAGACTTTTGATAAATATAGAGAAAAAACGAGTACATCGCTTAATGATTACTCAGAACGTGTACGTTTATATAGCTTGATCCCCAACATTAAAAGAATTGCCAGCCCAACGAGACCCAACATTCCATAAGCCATATTGAGCGTGCTTTTTAATAACACCAGAAACACCACTGCAAAAAGAATAAGGGTAGCGCCTTCATTCCAAATACGCATGAAATTGGATGTATAGTTGATTTGATCATTTTGAAGCTGCTGAAAAATAAGATGTGTTTTAATGTGATACGCAATTAAAAGTACTACAAATCCTAATTTTGCATGCATCCAAGATTGCTCAAACCAATAAGGTGCTAGAGCTAAAAGCCAAACACCAAATAGTATTGCCAAAATAGCAGACGGCCATGTGATGATATACCATAAGCGTTTGGCCATTAATTTTAGTTGAGTCCCTAGAATTTCTTTTTCTGGAGAGGATTTTAAAGAGGCTTCTATGTGGTATATAAAAATGCGAGGAATATAAAAAAGACCTGCAAACCAAGTGATTACAAAGATCAAATGAAGCGATTTAATATAGTTATAATACTCCATAGTTATGTTTTTGAAATTAATTTAGTCGATACTTCTCTATATAAAATAAGGGCTGTTAGGATGGTCGAAAGCACATCTGAAACGGGAAACGCCATCCATACTCCGAGTTCGCCATACCATAAAGGTAATATAAAAATAAGAGGGATAAATAAAAATCCTTGTCGAGACAGGGTTAGTAATAGCGCCGGCACAGCTTTTCCAACGGCTTGGAAATAGGCAGAACCAATCAGTTGAATCGCAATAATGGGCGTTGCGGCAAACACCCAACGCATCGCAGTAGGTGTTTTTTCGATCACCAAAGAGTCTGTAGTAAACATCCGCGTAATCAGCTCTGGAAATCCAATTAACATAATAAAAACAATTGAAGCCATTGCAATCGAATAGATAATTGCAATCCGAATGGTGTGTTTGACTCGGTCATAATTATGTGCGCCATAGTTATAACCTGCTATAGGCACAAATCCTTGTGTAATTCCAAAAATTGGAAACAATGCAAACATCAACATTCGAGAGACTATTGCATAGGATGTCACCGAGGTTTCTCCGCCAAAGTCAAATAAAATATTGTTCATTAATAAATAGGTGACACTCACAATCGCCTGTCGTGAAAGTGTCACTAGCCCTAGGTTACTAATCTCTGACACAATCGTTTTTTGCAATTTAAAGTGTGACCAGGAAATTTTCATTTCGGAATTTTTAGATATAAAAAACCAAAAAATAAATACGAAACAAAGTAAGTATGACCCCGTAGTAGCCCAAGCAGCGCCCATCATGCCGAGGTCCAAAATATTTATAAAAAGGACGTCCAAAAGGAGATTCGAGACTGATGGAATCATCATAGCATACATGGCAAATTTTGGTTTGCCTTCCGCTCGAATTACAGTATTTCCCATCATAGAAAGTGCTAGAAAAGGAACCCCGTACAGTACAATTCTATAGTAAATTTTAGCAGGCTCAAAAATAGTTCCCTTGCCGCCAAAAGCTGGGATAATTACATCTATATAATACAACCCAAAAAATACAAATGCAAGAGTTAAGAGAATGGTCATCGTAATTTGATTTCCAAAGGTTTTTAAGGCTTTTGGAGCTTCTTTAGCGCCCAAAGCTCTCGATATAATTGAAGATCCTCCAATTCCAATTGACATTCCTAAAGCGGCAATAAAGAACGACACAGGCAACACGACGTTAATAGCTGCAATGGCCTGTGAACCGATCCAATGGCCAACAAAAATAGTATCCACTAAAATATTAAGTGACATGACTAAAATTCCAATAGATGCTGGAACTGCCTGTTTGATTAATAGTTTGCCGATAGGCGCCGTGCCAAAATCGTTTGATGTGGATGTAATCATTTGGTGTTTAGTATTTGGAAGTCCATTCTGTAACCCATTTTGCAAGAAGCGACACCCAGGCTGGATCATCGTTTAAACAAGGTATGGTTGTGAAGTCTTTTCCTCCAACTTCATGAAATATTTCCTCCCCTTCCATTGCAATTTCTTCAAGGGTTTCAAGACAATCACTTACAAAAGCTGGTGTGGCAATTGCCATCGATTTTGTACCTTCTTTACCTAGGCGTTCAATCGTTCGATCGGTGTAAGGTTGTAACCAAGGATCAAATCCTAAACGCGATTGAAACGACGTCGAATACACAGCATCCTCAAGTCCTAATTCTTGGCCTACTAAACGGGTGACTTCAAGGCATTGGTGTTTGTAACAAAATGTATGGGCTTCAGACGGCGTAACACAACACGACTTATCGATCTTACAATGTGATTTTGTAATGTCGCTTTTTCGAATGTGTCGCTCAGGAATACCATGATACGAAAACAATAAATGGTCGTATGTTTTTCCTTTTAAAGATTCCTTAATGGTATTGGATAAGACTTTAATGTATTCGGGATTGTTGTAAAACGGAGGCAAGTCCGATAAAGTCAATTGCGGAAAATGCGCATCTCTTAATTCCTTTGCAAGGACCAAAATTGTTTCGGTAGTAGCCATCGCATATTGCGGATATAGAGGCACAATTAAAACCTCATCAACGCCTTGATCTACGAGTTTTTGAAGTCCATTTTTTATAGTCATACTGCCGTAGCGCATGGCAAGGGCGGTAGGTATTTCGACTTCTTGTTTTAATTTATTCTCTAAGCGTTCTGACAAAACGATCAAAGGAGAGCCTTCTTCCCACCATATTTTTTTGTACGCTTTAGCTGAAATTTTTGGTCGGGTGTTTAAAATGATTCCTTTAACCAAAAGTGTTCGTGCCCATAAAGGAACATCGATCACACGTTCGTCCATTAAAAATTCGCCTAAATATTTTTTCACATCTTTTGGAGTGGGACTATCTGGAGATCCCAGATTGACTAATAAAACGCCTTTCATAAAATTGGTTAATTAAGAGATTGAATATATTTTTTGGGAGTAGTCCCGTATTGTTTTTTGAATGCTGAAATAAAATGACTGGCCGTACTGTACCCAACTTTAAGTCCAACTTCATTGACGTTGTGCGCGCCTGATTCTAATAATTTTCGAGCAACTTCCATTTTATAATCAAATAAAAACCCATAAACTGTGGTGCCATAAATTTGCTTAAACCCCTCTTTTAGTTTCTTTAAACTTAAATCAATTTCAATGGCTAAAGCTGTTAAGGTTGGCGGTTCAGATAAACGGTTTATAATAATATCTTTTGCTTGTCTGATTTTGACGACATTGGAGTCATCGACCAAAAAAGGACATTGTTCTGTGTTTGCTTCTTCTCCTCTATTGAAATATAAACTTAATAGCTCATACGCTTTGCCTTTAAAATATAAAGACTTGATTGTTGTATTTAAATTGTAATTAATCAGTTGATTTAATACGATGGCCATTGAGGGGGAAATGTGACCATCTTTATAGTATTTTTTATCTTGATTACCATCGCTTAAAAATGTGATGTAATCTGCTTCATGAGAAAATAGGCCATGAAATTTTTTAATAGAGATTAGTACAGAAACCACCCAAGACGTCGGATCAACTTCTAAATGAATAGGTAAATCTCTTTGAGGGTTATAAAGTAGTAACGAGTTCTCATCAGATATGTTAAGGCTATAAGTCCCATTGTTAAACACAAATTTACACAGCCCTTTCAAACAAAAGTGAAACTGAATAAAAGAGCTATCTATTTCCTTTTCAAGGAGTTGAACTTCGGAAGTTTCATTTTGATACGTCATGACCACAAACCCTTTCTCAATCGCTGTTTCTAAAAAAGATCCTTGAGCGCTATTTTTTGATGGTGATGGCACATTTTTTAAGCCTTCTTTATTTAGATTCATTATAAATAAAAATTAAGATTTATATTGATTATCATCTGCAAAAATAAGAATTTTCACAAAAATAACTAAATTATACATGCAAACCTCTAAACGACATATAAAGTTCTTCTAGCGTTATTTTTTACAAATCAAAGCGGTTATTTTTGTCTCGAAATATTTCCAAATATATTAATGGAGCAATTCAACAAATCTCAAAGTACCTATTTCTATGTCATTGGTCTCAGCTATAAAAAAGCAGATGCTAAAATGCGTGGAGAATTTAGTTTAGACCAAAACGCTAAAACTAACTTACTGGCGCAGGCCAAAGCGAGTGGCATAGAAAGCTTAGTCGCAACCTCAACTTGTAATCGAACAGAAATTTATGGCTTTGCTAGGCATCCTTTTGAGCTTATTAAATTGCTTTGCGACAATACACAGGGTACTGTAGAAGATTTTCAAACGGTAGCTTATATATATAAAAATAGTGACGCTATACAACACATGTTTAAGGTTGGTGCAGGTTTAGACAGTCAAATTTTGGGCGACTTTGAAATTATCAGTCAACTAAAATTAAGTGCTAAAATTTCTAAAAAACACAAATTACTGAACGCATACTTGGAGCGCCTAATTAACGCAGTCATTCAAGCCAGTAAACGCATAAAAACTGAAACGGAGTTATCTTCAGGGGCAACCTCCGTGTCTTTTGCTTCTGTACACTATATTAAAAAAACGGTAGAGACTATTTCTACAAAAAACATTTTACTTTTTGGTACTGGAAAAATTGGGCGAAATACCTGCGAGAATCTTATAAAACACACCAAAAACGAACATATTACTCTTATCAATCGTACACGGGATAGAGCAGATAAAATCGCAGGAAAATTTAAACTCCTCGTTAAGGATTATAGTCAGCTACAAGAAGAAATTGGAAATGCCGATATTCTAATCGTGGCTACAGGAGCACAAAACCCAACAATCGACAAGCACCTTATTCAAAATAAAAAACCACTCTTAATTCTTGACTTATCAATCCCAAAAAATGTGGATGAAAATGTAAAAGAATTACCCCTAGTTTCTTTGGTTCATTTGGATCATTTATCGCAAATGACTGATGAAACTTTAGAAAAAAGAAAACAATTTATTCCTGTTGCAGAAAGTATTATTGCAGAAATAAAAACAGAGTTTGAAGCGTGGGTAGACAATAGAAAATTTGCACCGACCATCAAGGCGCTGAAAGAAAAACTACAGGTTTTTGCTACTGCTGAAGTAGATACCCAACGTAAAAAAATAAACGAATTTAATGAAGCGCAAGCGGAATTAATCAGTGCTAATTTAGTTCAAAAAATAACCAACCACTTTGCACACCATTTGAAGGACGAAACATTCTCAACGACTGAAAGTCTCGAACTCATAAAAAAGGTGTTCCAATTAGAGTCCAAAAAACATGTCTAAAATTATTCGAATCGGTACCCGTGATAGCGCGCTTGCTCTTTGGCAGGCCAAAACCGTGCAATCACAACTCCAACATTTAGGGCATGAAACAGTACTAGTCCCCGTAAAATCTACAGGAGATTTGGTCCTAAACAAACCCATTTATGAGCTTGGAATTACTGGAGTGTTTACACGGACTCTAGATATTGCTTTGCTTAATGAAGAAATTGATATTGCGGTTCATTCTTTAAAAGATGTACCTACGGTTATGCCTGAAGGTATCGCTCAAACTGCTGTTTTGAAACGTGGTAATATTAGAGATACTTTGGTGTTTAAATCCAATGAAGAGTTTTTAGCTCAGAAAGATGCTGTGATTGCAACTGGAAGTTTACGACGGAAAGCACAATGGCTCAACCGCTATCCGACGCATAGCATTGTAGGATTGAGAGGAAATGTAAATACTAGACTCGAAAAATTAGAAAACAACGATTGGAATGGTGCCATTTTTGCGGCAGCCGGATTAGGACGTCTTGAACTAACTCCAGAAGATTCTGTGAATTTGGAATGGATGGTTCCTGCGCCTGCTCAAGGCGCAGTGATGATTGCTAGTCTCAAATCAAACACAGAGGCTATTGAAGCTTGTGCGCCACTTAACCACGAAGAGACTGAGATTTCAACAACTATCGAACGTGAGTTTTTAAATAAATTAGAAGGTGGTTGTAGTGCTCCTATTGGTGCACTCGCCTACATTAAAGAAGAAGAGGTTCATTTTCATGGCATTGTTTTGAGTACAGATGGCACTCGGAAAATTGAAGCTAAACGCACCGCTAAACTAGGAGAACACCACACGCTTGTCGATGACTGTGTAGAATTTATTTTGAGTCGTGGTGGAAAAACACTTATAGGCACAACGGCAAAAGAAGACGTTGCAACAACTATATTTTCATCTAAACTGTTAAGTCCAGGGCAAAAAGATTTATTTAATAACGACCTCAAAGTAGAGAGTTCTGACTTTGTTAAAACATCCGCAAACAGAATCAAACCCGTGTTTTTAAAAGCAGCACACAAAAATGTAGTGATTACAAGTAAAAATGGTGTTGATGCCATCCTAAATAATTGCCCTGTTGAAGATCTAAAGTTTGAAACCATCTACTGTGTTGGAAGACGTACCAAACGTCTTATCGAGCAAAAAATTGGACCTGTTAAGCATTCCGAAAAAAACGCCAAAGCGTTAGCAAATTACTTGGTAGATTATATTGAAGGTTCTGAAGTAACCTATTTTTGTAGTGATATTCGTATGGATGATTTACCCGTAATTTTAGAGGAAGGCAATATCAATGTGCAAGAAATAGAGGTTTATAGCACCAAACTTGAAGCGCCTAAATTAGAAAAAACTATTGAAGGTGTTATGTTTTATAGCCCTTCTACTATTCAAAGTTTTTTACAAAAAAATACGCCAGATTGTATCGCCTATTGTATTGGAGAAAGTACTGCTAAAGAAGCAAAAAAACATTTTAAAGACGTAAGAGTGGCAAAAATCCCAACCGTGGAAAGTGTTATCGAACTCGTTAATCAAAATTATATTTAAACGTTATGATCAAAAACGATTTATTTTTAAAAGCTCTTAGAGGCGAAACTGTTGAACGTCCTCCAGTTTGGATGATGCGTCAAGCGGGGCGTTACTTACCAGAATTCATCGCCATTAGAGAAAAATACGATTTCTTTACACGCTGTCGAACTCCCGAACTAGCGAGTGAAATAACCGTTCAACCTATTCGACGTTACGGAATGGATGCAGCGATTTTGTTTTGTGATATTTTGGTGATCCCTCAAGCAATGAATATTGAGGTGCAAATGAAACCTAATTTTGGACCATATTTACCAAATCCTGTGCGTACACAAAAGGATGTTGACGCTGTTATTGTACCCGATGTGACCGTAGAATTAGACTATGTGTACCAAGCCATTAAAGCCACCAAGGAATTATTAAATGACGATATTCCGTTGATTGGTTTTGCAGGATCGCCATGGACAATTTTGTGCTATTGTGTACAAGGACAAGGCAGTAAAAACTTTGATAAAGCCAAAGAGTTTTGTTTTACAAATCCAATAGCTGCCCACCAATTATTACAAAAAATAACGGATACCACAATCGCTTATCTTAAAGAAAAAGTAAAGGCTGGAGTGAATGCGGTTCAAATATTTGATTCTTGGGGTGGTATGTTATCGCCAACAGATTATCAAGAGTTTTCTTGGCAATATATCAATCAAATTATAGAGGCTTTAAAAGACGATGCGCCTGTTATTGCCTTTGGAAAAGGCTGTTGGTTTGCACTTGGTGAGATGGCAAAATCTGGAGCTTCTGCGTTAGGCGTAGACTGGACCTGTTCAGCTCGAAATGCGCGCTACTTAACCGGTGGCAACATAACGCTTCAAGGGAATTTTGACCCGTCACGTTTGTTATCTCCTCCAGCAGAAATTAAAAAAATGGTGCACCAAATGATAAATGAATTTGGGAAAGATAAATACATTGTAAATCTAGGGCACGGAATATTACCAAACATTCCTACAGACAATGCAAAAGCATTTATAGATGCCGTAAAAGAATATCGCGCCTGATGAAAGATCCGTTTTTTAAATATATTCACGAGCTGCAAGACTCGATTACTTCAAAACTTGAATTGATTGACGGGACTGCAACTTTCAAAGAAGATATTTGGAAACGCCCAGAAGGCGGCGGCGGACGGACACGCGTCATCGAAAATGGTGCAGTATTCGAAAAAGGAGGAGTGAATATTTCAGGGGTTCACGGAAAACTTCCTGCGTCTATGCAAGCTTATTTTAAAGTTGGTGAGGTTGATTTTTTCGCCTGTGGATTGAGTTTGGTCTTACACCCAAAGAACCCTATGGCGCCCACAGTTCATGCGAATTGGCGTTACTTTGAAATGTATAACGAACACGGCGAGATCATCGATCAATGGTTTGGTGGTGGACAAGACTTAACCCCTTACTATCTGTTTGAGGACGATGCCATCCATTTTCATCAAACCTGTAAAACAGCCTGTGATAAGCACAACTCCAATTTCTATCCAACCTACAAAAAACGTTGTGATGAATACTTCCACAATAGTCATCGCGATGAAGCACGTGGTATAGGCGGTCTATTTTTTGATTACTGTAAAGCAACTGAAACCATGAGTATGGAACAGTGGTTTGATTTTGTGAGTGAAGTAGGTGATAGTTTCTTGGAAGCCTATGTCCCTATTTTAGAAAAAAGAATACACTTACCATACACAAGTCAAGAACGGACCTGGCAAGAGATTCGAAGAGGGCGTTATGTAGAATTTAATTTAGTACACGACAAAGGCACCTTATTTGGCCTAAAAACAAATGGAAGAATTGAAAGTATTCTGATGAGCTTACCCCCTAACGTACAATGGGTGTATGACCATCATCCAGAACCAAACAGTAGAGAAGAACAACTAATGCGGGTATTAAAAGCCCCTAAAAACTGGGTTTAATATGTATCCAATAAAAAGAAATAGACGCTTACGATCCAACGAATCGATCCGTAGTTTAGTAAGAGAGACCATCATTACACCAAATGATTTTTTAGTCCCTTTATTTGTGGTCGAAGGCAAAGGCGTAAAGGATGAAATTCCGTCCATGCCCAACTACTTTCGATTTAGTTTAGACACCCTAGAAGCAGAAGTGAAACTTCTTTGGAGCTTGGGGTTAAAGTCGGTTCTTGTATTTGTAAAAGTAGCCGATTCGCTAAAAGACAATAAAGGTGCAGAGGCTCTAAATTCAGATGGATTAATGCAACGTGCTGTAAAAACCATCAAAAATATCTGTCCAGAAATGTTGGTCATGACCGATGTCGCTCTAGACCCATATTCAATATATGGTCATGATGGAATTGTAGAAAATGGAATTATCCAAAACGATGATACCGTTGAAATATTGACTGGTATGAGTTTATCTCATATAGAAGCTGGCGCCGATTTTGTGGCGCCTAGTGACATGATGGATGGTCGGATTTTGAGCATTCGAGAAGCCTTTGAAGATGATGGCTATGTTGATGCAGGCATCATGAGTTATAGCGCTAAATATGCGTCGTCATTTTATGGTCCTTTTAGAGATGCTTTGGACTCTGCTCCCGTGGATTCTAAAAACATTCCTAAAGATAAAAAGACCTATCAAATGGACTATGCAAACCGTTTTGAAGCCCTTCGAGAAACCGAAATGGACATTGATGAAGGCGCAGATATTGTAATGGTGAAACCTGGTTTAGCGTACCTAGACATTCTTGGAGAAATTAAAAACGAGTTTGATGTGCCTGTAGCTGCTTATCAAGTGAGTGGCGAATATGCCATGATCAAAGCTGCAAGCGAAAAAGGATGGCTCAATCATGATCAAGCCATGTTGGAAACCACAATGGCATTCAAGCGTGCAGGCGCTGATATTATTGCCAGTTATTTTGCAAAAGACATTGTGAAACTGATTGGGTAATATAGCCTTACACAAATTATATTAGCTAATTATTGTTTATAGTTTCGGATTTTTTGTTAAGTTTACAAAACCCAAAACTATCTATCATGAAAAAAGCAATACTATCTGCAGTATGTGTTCTATCCTTATTTTCCTGTGTAAAAACAGATCTAGTCAACGATCGTGTTGATCCTAAAATTTTCATTTCAAATCCTTTATCATCATTAAAAGATGGAGATACTCACCAATTTGAGGTTAACTATTTTAATTATGTAGGCAAAGAAATCGAAAATCCCAACGTGCGTTGGAGTAGTAATAATGAATTGGTTTTAACCATTACAGAAAACGGATTCGCCAGTGGAGTAAGTGGCGGAGTGGCAACCGTTACAGCAACTCTAACCACTGACGAAGAAGCAATCACTGTTACCAACACTAATAATGTTATAGTTTCATCTGACGAAACAGAAGAAGAAGAAGAACCCGTAAAGTTTGAGGGGGCCATTGTTACAACAAGCTCCTACTCTTTAGAAGGAAGTTACGTTTTGGAAGTGCAAGACAATGGCATTCTCAGACTCTCTTTAGGAGATGACTATAGTGCTTCTACTAGCTTGCCAGGGCTGTACATCTATCTTGGGAATAATCCGAGTTCTATTGCCGATGCCTACGAAATAGGTGCCGTCACTACTTTTCAGGGTGCTCATTTTTATGACTTGCCTGAATCAATAGACATTCTTGATTATAGCTATATTTTATACTGGTGCAAACCTTTCGGAGTAAAAGTTGGTGAAGGTCAAATACAATAACCCCCCTATTATGAAGAAACTAATTGTTTTAAGCCTGCTATTCGTGTTTACTTGTCAATTTTTCACCCATGCGCAATGGTTAGAAAAAAAAGGAGACGGGTATTTTAAACTAAGTGCTTGGACGCTTGAAGCAGATCGCCATTACACCAATACTGGAGCCACAGACCCTAACGCTACTCGTGGAACTTTTAATTTAAATATCTATGGAAAATATGGCTTATCCAGAAACTGGAACCTCATTGCTTATATCCCTTTTTATGTGAAGACCTACCAGAACCATCAAGTATCCTCAGTGACGAACGAAACACTCATAGAAGGAGAAGAAAATACCAGTTTTGGAGATATGGATTTGGGAATCGAATACCGCTTATTAAAAACATCTAAACTTGCATTTTCTGCAGTCTTAACTTTAGGAATCCCTTCTGGTGATAGCAACGGAGGTAGCGATGGAAGTTATCAAACTGGCGATGGGGAGTTTAATCAGGAAATTAGATTCAATGCAGGCACTTCTTTTAAGATTTTTAAACAGCCGTTTTATGCTAAAAGTTATGTTGGATTTAACAACCGAACTGAGAATTTTTCGGATGAAATCAGATTTGGGATAGAAGCGGGAACTAATTTTTTTAACAAAAGGGTGTTATTTTTAATGCGTTCTAACACGGTGAGATCTCTAAAAAACGGCTCCTTAAGTGCTGCTAATAGTAATGGAAGTATTTTTGCAAACAACGTTGAGTTTGTAAGTATCGGATGGGAAGCCGCTATAAAATTCACTAAAAACCTAGGGATTAGTGTAGGTTCTGAATCTGCTTTTTCTGGAAGGGTTATCTATGCCGCTCCAAGCTATTCGGCAGGCGTATTTTATTTACTGAAGTAAGACCTGTAAATGTAGCTTATTTATATTTATATTTACGCTAACTCAAACATGCACAAATGAAAAAGTTCATAATACGTTTATCTGTTATAATTACAGTTTTAATTGCAGCGCTATACATTACAGATACTGATTATCTTATAAAGGCAGTCCGCACTATATATATTAAAGGGTACACTACAGCCTATCTCGAAGATTATAAAGAATTTGATAATGTAATCATCGACAATGATTTGCCACAACCATGGCCTATTCATGAAAATTATAACACCGTCAGAGAGTCAGAATCTTTAGTAAATTACAATGCCAGAACAGGAACCGTCGCCTATGTAATTATAAAAAATGATAGCGTTTGGTTTGAAAACTATTATGATGGGTTTAATAAAAACTCTAAAACCAATTCATTTTCAATGGCGAAAAGTTATGTTTCGGGTCTTTTAGGAAAAGCTATTAGTGATGGGTATATCAAAAACTTAGATCAACCTGTTGGTGAATTTTTCCCCGAGTTTAGCGAAGGCCTGGCTGCCCAAATGACCGTAGGAGATTTATCTTCTATGGCCTCTGGGACAAATTGGGTAGAGGAGTATTATTCCCCACTATCCATCACAACACGCGCTTATTTTGATGATGATTTAGAGAAAGTGATTTTAGGCCTTAAAGTCGTGAATGACCCTGGTAAATCCTATAAATACTCAAGTGGAGACACACAGTTATTGGCTATGGTTTTGGAAAAAGCAACAGGCAAAAAACTATACGATTATCTTTCAGAAAGTTTTTGGAAACCCTTAGGAAGTGAAAACGCAACACTCTGGCAAGTGGATAGCGAAGGACACGATTTAGTAAAAGCCTACTGTTGTATTGCGAGCAATGCCAAAGACTTTGCACGCTTTGGAAAACTCTATAAAGATCACGGTAAATGGAACGGCACTCAAGTACTCGATTCTACTTTTATTGCAAAATCTTTAACACCACGATTTTCTGAGAGCCCTCAATATGGGTATGGATGGTGGCTCCAAAAACGCGGCGATAAATCCTTTTTTATGATGCGTGGCCATCTGGGACAATACGTTATTGTAGAGCCCACTGACAATGTGATTATTGTAAGGCTTGGTCATGAAAAATCACCTGACGCTGATTTACATATTTTCTCAGATGACATTTCAGTGTACATCGAAGAAGCTTATAAAATGTTATCTCATGCTCCAGAAACTCAACCTTGAAAATCTTCTATTTTTAGATATTGAAACGGTTCCTGAAACCGCTCATTATTCAGATCTTTCAGAAGACAAACAACTGCTTTGGGAACAAAAATCAAAATACCAAAGGAAAGAAGATTTTAGTCCAGAAGCATTTTATGATCGTGCTGGAATTTGGGCAGAATTTGGGAAAATCGTCTGTATTTCTGTCGGATATTTTACGGTTGTAGAGTCGGAACGCCGGTTTAGAATCACTTCATTTTATGGCGAAGAACGCACAGTTCTGTTAGAGTTTAAAACACTTATTGAAACCCATTTTTCAAAACCTAAACATTTATTATGTGCGCATAATGGAAAAGAATTTGATTTTCCATATATCGCGCGAAAAATGATTGTTCACAACATAGAGCTCCCTTTAAAGTTGAATTTGTTTGGGAAAAAACCTTGGGAAGTTCCGCATCTTGATACTCTAGAGTTATGGAAATTTGGGGACTACAAACATTATACGTCATTAAAACTATTAACTAATGTTCTCGAAATTCCCTCTCCCAAAGATGACATTGATGGCAGCGAAATATGCCGCGTGTTTTATGAAGAAAACGATATTGATCGTATTGTAACCTATTGCCAGAAAGACACTATAGCAGTCGCACAAATTATTTTAAGACTCCGTGGAGAGGCCTTATTGGAAACGGAAGAAATTGCTTATATTTAAGCAATGAAGCAATCACCTATTCTTAGTGTTCAAAACCTTCGTGTCGCCTTTACATCTAATACAGGTTTAAATGAAGTTTTACACGGCATATCCTATGATTTGTTTGCAAATGAAATACTCGGAATCGTTGGCGAATCCGGCAGTGGAAAGTCTGTGGCGTCTCTTGCTGTTATGGGTTTGTTACCTCCTAAAAAGAGTGTGGTTAGTGCTGGTGAAATTCTTTTTAAAAATGACGACCTCCTACACTACACACAAACACAACTAGAAGCCCTTCGAGGGCAAAAAATTGCCATGATATTTCAAGAGCCCATGAGTGCGCTCAATCCTTCAATGCGCTGTGGAACACAAGTGGAAGAAATCCTCTTACAGCACACAACCACTACACAAAAAGCAGCGAAAGCCGAAGTAATTCGGTTGTTTGATGCCGTGAAAATTCCGGCGCCAAGCGAGACTTTTGAAAAATACCCACACGAAATTTCTGGAGGACAACAACAACGTGTAATGATTGCCATGGCAATTGCTTGTAAGCCCGATATTCTCATCGCTGACGAGCCCACAACAGCTTTGGATGTAACTGTGCAAAAAGACATTATAGTCCTCTTAAAAACGCTGCAAGAAGACTCCAAGATGAGTGTGATTTTTATCAGTCACGATCTAGCTTTAGTTTCTGAGATTGCAGACCGAATTCTTGTGATGTATAAAGGAAATATTATTGAAAGTGGAGATACAAAATCTATCTTTAAAACCCCTAAAGAAGACTATACAAAAGCGCTTATTGGTGCACGACCAACCCTAAATTCGCGCTTAAAACAACTCCCTACCGTCAGTGATTTTTTATCAAATACCATTTCAAAAAGTACCATTTCAAAATCCGATCGTGCTGAAAAACACAAAGAAATTTATAGCCAAGACCCTTTATTAGAAGTCATAAATCTTGAAAAAACATATTTTTCTAACGCCTCTTTTTTTGGAACAAAAACAGCTTTTAAGGCGGTAGACGCTGTTAGTTTTAAAGTTTATGTAGGAGAAACGATGGGTCTTGTCGGCGAATCTGGTTGTGGCAAATCAACACTTGGAAAAGCCATTTTACAGCTCGACAAAGCCACTGAAGGCACCTTAAACTATAAAGGAAAAGACATTACAAACCTCTCAAAAAAAGAGTTGCGTACATTGCGTAAAGACATTCAGATTATTTTTCAGGATCCCTATGCGTCTCTGAATCCGCGAATCACAGTTGGGAAAGCAATTATGGAGCCGATGAAAGTACATAAGTTATTTTCATCCGACGAAGAACGCAAAGCCAAAACCATATCGATTTTAGAAAAGGTAGGGCTAGAAGCTTCTCATTTTGATCGCTACCCTCATGAATTTTCTGGGGGTCAACGGCAACGGATTGGCATTGCGCGAACCATTGCAGTAGAACCAAAATTGATAATATGCGATGAATCAGTATCTGCTCTTGATATTTCGGTACAAGCACAAGTGCTAAATTTATTAAATACGCTTAAGGAAGATTATGGGTTTACCTATATTTTTATTTCCCATGATTTGGCGGTTGTAAAATTTATGTCCGATAAGTTGATGGTGATGAATAAAGGCAAAATAGAAGAACTCGGCGAAGCCGATGCGATTTATGAATCGCCTCAAAAAGCGTATACCAAAGCATTGATAGAGGCTATTCCGAAAGGGTTGTGAGTTGCTGAAAATAACGACTCTCACCAAACCAAGTTTATAAAACCATTTCGGGAACTATGCCATCAACAATAAGATGTCCTTCTGTGGCGTGTTGAATCGTTTCTACAGAGATTCCTGGCGCGCGTTCTAAGAGTTTAAACCCGTCTTTTGTAATTTCTAAAACGGCTAAATCAGTCACAATTTTTTTGACACAACCAACGCCCGTAAGCGGCAATGAACAACGTTTTAAAAGTTTAGACTTTCCTGTTTTATTGGTGTGCATCATGGCTACAATAATATTTTCAGCACTGGCCACCAAGTCCATTGCACCTCCCATACCTTTAACCATATAGCCTGGGATTTTCCAATTGGCAATGTCTCCATTTTCTGAAACTTCCATCGCACCTAAAATGGTAAGGTGTACATGCTGACCACGAATCATAGAAAAACTAGTGGCGGAGTCAAAAAAACTAGCACCATCAAGTGTCGTAATAGTTTGTTTTCCGGCGTTGATTAGATCTGCATCTTCTTCGCCTTCAAAAGGGAAGGGCCCCATGCCTAGGACGCCATTTTCGCTTTGAAATTCGACTTCTATATCATCGCGCACAAAGTTGGCAACAAGTGTTGGGATTCCGATACCAAGATTTACATAGTATCCGTTTTGAACTTCTTGTGCGATACGTTTAGCAATACCATTTTTGTCTAACATGATTATGATTTATGTCTTAGGGTTCGTTTTTCGATACGTTTTTCGTAGTTCTTTCCTTGAAAAATACGTTGTACAAAAATTCCTGGAATGTGAATTTGATTGGGGTCTAGAGACCCAACGGGCACTAATTCTTCAACCTCAGCAACTGTAATTATGGCTGCCCCACACATATTTGGGTTAAAGTTTCTGGCAGTTGCTTTAAATATTAAGTTTCCTGCCGCATCGCCTTTCCATGCTTTCACAAAAGAAAACTCGGCTTTAAAAGCGGTTTCTAAAACATACATTTTTCCATCAAACTCACGTGTCTCTTTACCTTCTGCAACTTCTGTTCCGTAACCAGCAGGAGTGTAAATAGCAGGAAATCCCGCTTGTGCGGCACGACAACGTTCTGCTAAAGTACCTTGTGGAATCAACTCAACATCCAATTCGCCCGAAAGCATTTGACGTTCAAATTCATCATTCTCGCCAACATAGGACGAAATCATTTTTTTTATTTGATGTTTTTGAAGTAATAATCCAAGTCCAAAAGCGTCAACGCCTGCATTGTTAGAAATACAGGTGAGGTCTTTAACATCCATGTCGACGAGTTCAGAAATTGCGTTTTCGGGAATTCCACACAATCCAAAACCACCAAGCATAAGGGTCATTCCGTTCGAGACGCCCTTAAGGGCTTCTTTCACATTTGCTACTTGTTTATTTATCATAGGTTTATTTTAGGATAAAAAAGTACAAAAAAAATCTTATTAATAGAGGGATTTCCTTAGAAATCAATGTCTGGGGTAATCGTCGATGTGTCCTCAGGAATTTCACCTCCTTCTTCGATTATAGGCTCACACTCGACTTCAATTGTCAGATCTTCTGGCGCTACAAAATCTTCTATTGAGATTCCTAATGCTTCTAGTGTGTAGCAACTTCGCATATAATTTGCCCAAATAGGAAGTGCCATAGAGGCCCCTTGTCCGTAGGTGATTGTTTTGAAATGGGTAGCACGATCTTCGCCACCAACCCACACCCCAGTAACCAAATTAGGAACCATGCCCATAAACCAACCATCACTTTGGTTTTGTGTGGTTCCTGTTTTTCCAGCAATCGGATTCGTGAATTCATAGGGGTAACCCGTGACAATTTCTTTGTATACCAATTCATTTTTAAGACTGTTGTGACGCAACCGCTGACCCGAGCCAAATTGGGTGACTCCTTCCATCAATTTAACCGTCACATACGCCACTTCTTTGCTCAAAACATCTTTGGTTTCTGGAGCATCTTGATATAATATGGTGCCATTTTTATCTTCAATTCGAGTAACCATAACAGGCTTGGTATACACGCCTTGATTTGCAAACGTAGCATAGGCTGCGACCATCTCATAGACACTCAGATCGGGGGTTCCAAGAGCGATTGAAGGTACCGCTGGAATGGTTTGTTTAACACCTAAACTGCGGGCTAAATTGATCACTGGTTGTGGCCCAATTTCATTCATTAAGCGCGCAGTAATTGTATTTCTAGAATTTGCCAAAGCGGACTTTAGAGTTTCAAAACCACCATAGTTACCGCCAGAGTTTTTGGGCGCCCATGGCTTCATGTTTCCATATTTCATCGCCTCAATAGTGATTTGTGATTTTGGGAAAGTATCACAAGGCGACAAGTGAAGCTGATCGATTGCTGCTGCATATACAAAAGGCTTAAAAGTAGACCCAACCTGACGCTTCCCTTGCTTGACCATGTCATACTGAAAATGTTTAAAGTTGGCGCCACCAACCCATGCTTTGACATGACCTGTTTGTGGGGTCATTGATAGCATTCCAGTCCTTAAAAAGGATTTATAATAACGCATAGAATCCAAAGGCGTCATGATTGTGTCTATTTCATTGTTTTCTGCGGTCCACGAAAATATTTTCATAGAAGCTGGTTTCTTAAACGAGGCTATAATTTCCTCATTCGATTTTTTAAGATCATACTTCATTCGCCGCCAACGTTCGGAACGTCTCATGCTAGACTTTAATAAAGCGGTTATTTCTTTGGTCTCTAAATCCAAAAAGGGAGTCGTAGGGTTTCTTCTTTTGGTGTTTTGAACAAAGAACTCCGCTTGTAACTTAGCCATATGTTCTTTAGTCGCTGCTTCTGCAAAGGTTTGCATCCGAGAGTCTATAGTTGTGTGAATTTTTAAGCCATCTTTGTAGATATTGTATTTTTCACCATTGGGTTTTCTGTTTTGAGGATTATTAACCCATTCCTTCATAAACCCACGCAGATAGGATCGAAAATAAGTTGCTATCCCTTCACGATGAGATTCAGGTGTATAATTGAGCTCTAAAGGCAATTGTTGAAGCGAGTCTTTGAGCGTTTCTTTTATAAACCCATATTTTGTCATTTGACTTAACACCACATTACGTCGGTTTTTGGTGCCTTCAGGATTTCGTTTTGGTCGTGGATTATAAAGCGACGAGTTTTTAAACATGCCCACTAACATCGCCGATTCGTTGAGTGATAAATCTATCGGTTCTTTACCAAAATAAATTCTTGATGCGGACCGGATTCCGTCTGCATTATTTCCAAAATCATAGATATTAAAATATTGCGCGATAATTTCTTCTTTAGTGTATTGACGTTCTAATCGTGTCGCAAGTACCCATTCTTTTATTTTTTGAGTGGCCGTTTCTAGTTTGTTTTTAGATCTAACTCCTACAAACAATTGTCGGGCTAATTGTTGTGAAATTGTACTCGCACCTCCTCTTTTTCCCAAAAAGGCAAATGCACGTATAGTACCTCTTACATCTATTCCTGCGTGGTCAAAATAACGAACATCTTCAGTTGCAATAAGGGCGTCAACTAGGGGTTTGGGAAGTTCGCTAAATGTTACTGGAGTCCTATTGTCTTCATAGTAAAATTTGCCTAATGTTTCACCGTCTGCAGAAATGATTTCTGTAGCTAGATTTGTGCGGGGGTTTTCTAGTGCGGTGTGGTCTGGCATCTCACCAAAAGCTCCAAAAGAGGCCAACATAAAAATGAATGCTGTTCCTAAAATAAACGCTAAAAAAGTCATCCAAAACCAACGAATCGGTTTTGAAAAATCAAGAGCTGCTGTCTTTTTCTTTGCCATAATTATTATTTACTTAAGGATTCAATACTAAACCCAACATCAATAATCCCTTCAAGCTTCGTTACTCCACTTGGTTCTCCCCGATGCCGCATGGCGTGTTGAATTTGTATTTTATAAGTCCCTTGTTCATCAAACAAAAAAGGGGTTTCATAGCCTTTTAGCCAGAGCTTATGTTCTTTTATAGACGTAAATCCAGTGCCTAAAAGCTCCCCGTTTGGTTTTGCCATAAGATACTCTAATGTGTCTTTTGTAACTTTTCCATTCGGATAGTTTAATTCAACTATTAAAAACAAATTATTAAACTTGTAATCTGTGGTCGTTCGTAAATTAACAAATAAATTATAAGGAGTAATAGTGTCCGGAGCTATAAAATCGTAGCGAATCGTTTGGTGTTTATCCCAACTGTCTACAATAGATGTATAGCGATCAAATGGCTTGTTTTGTTGACATGAAAATGTCACAAAAGCGAAAAGAAAGATCCATAGTACTGATTTACTTTGCATTGTTGTTTCGGGGTCTAGGTTTTTTGTTATTTCTATTGTTCCTGTTGTTCTTTTTGCGTCTATTGTTCTTTTTGCGATTTTGATTTTTTGGAGCATCAAAACGTGTTAAACTATCTTGACCCACAACGTTTTCAAAATCTACTTTAGTATCTTCAACTAAATCTATGGCATAGTCTTCCAAACTTGCAACCTTCTTGTTTTGGACATTAATAGCAATGATTTCATTGGCTTGAGTCGTGGTTAGTTTATGCCAGTTCATCCATTCCCCTTCATATGCATACCACATATGGCCTTTAAAAATGTCTGTTTTTTGACAAACTGCGGTCCCTTTTTCGGTGCGTAACTTAACCTCTGTTTTAGGAAATGATTTTAAAGCATCTAGGTAAGCGTCCAGCTCATAATTTAAGCAACACTTCAGTTTTCCACATTGACCCGCTAATTTTAAGGGGTTTAAAGACAGTTGTTGGTAGCGTGCTGCTGAGGTGTTTACAGACCTAAAATCCGTGAGCCATGTAGAGCAACACAGTTCGCGTCCACAGGACCCAATGCCACCAAGTCGTGCGGCTTCTTGTCGAAGACCAACCTGTTTCATTTCGATTCGTGTTCTGAATTCTCTTGCGAACAATTTGATAAGCTCTCTGAAATCGACACGTTCATCGGCGGTGTAATAAAACGTCGCTTTACTAGCATCGCCTTGAAATTCTATATCAGAAATTTTCATTTTTAACCTCAGGTCAATTGCAAATTGTCTTGCTTTGACTTTCATCGGTTCTTCTTTATCTCTAGCTTCAACCCAAATATCGATATCTCTTTGAGACGCTTTTCGGTAAATTTTAAAAACATCTTCAGGGGTTTCCGAAATCTTCTTGCGTTTCATTTGGACTTTAACCAATTCACCTGACAATGTTACCATGCCAATATCATGTCCTGAGGCCGCTTGTGTAGCCACGACATCGCCGATACTTAGCGTTAAATTTTCTGTGTTTTTATAATATACTTTACGGCCGTTTTTAAAACGAACTTCAACCCAATTAAAAGGGGTTGCGCCGTTGGGAAGTGTCATGTTTGAAAGCCAATCAAAAACGGTAAGTTTATTGCAGCTATCTGTCCCGCATGTTCCATTGTTTTTACACCCTTTTGGTTGACCGTCTTTTCCTGTTGAACAGCTTGTACATCCCATAATTTATATATATTGAATTTGTCAATGCAACAGCATTACAAATACGTATTAATCCTATGATTTAAAACGTAAATATAAGATTATTTAAGGACTTAAAAACGAGGTGAGTGCTATTTTTGTGTCTTATAAAAATACATACTTCTCTCTTAAATTAAGAATCTTTAGATTTTTCAAGGGTCTCAAAAATATTTCTTAGATCCTTTTTGTGAGACAAATGATCGGTTCGTCCTTTTTTAAAAATATCATTACTATTCCCTTGGCCTTTTCGGAGTAACTTTTGTTCCTCAGGCGGTAATCGATTTATTTCCATGCAATTCGTAGAACAACAGTTTTCCATGGTTTGCTTGCACGAATCACACTGAATAAATAGCAAATGACAGGCATCATTCTCGCAATTGACATGAACGTCTGCAGGTGCTCCACATTGGTGGCAACTTGCGATGACATCATCAGATATTTTTTCGGCACGGCGTTGATCAAACACAAAGTTTTTTCCAATGAACTTATTTTCTATCGCCTCCTTTTCTACCTGACGGGCATAGTTAATAATACCACCTTCTAATTGGTACACGTTTTTAAATCCTTTATGCTTATAATAGGCGCTCGCTTTTTCACAACGTATGCCCCCAGTACAATACATAACCAGTTTTTTAGTTTCCTTATAATCCTTAAGGTCGTCTTCTATTAAATCTAAGGATTCTCTAAAGGTATCAACATCTGGTGTTATTGCGTTTTTAAAATGACCGATTTCACTTTCATAATGATTTCTCATATCAACTACCACAGTGTTTTCATCTTCAATCAATGTGTTGAATTCCGAAGCGTTTACGTGTGTACCTATAGCCGAAGAATCAAAAGTATCATCATTCAAACCGTCTGAAACGATTTTATCACGGACCTTAACCTTTAATTTTAAAAATGACAATAAATCGTGTTCAATAGCGATATTTATACGGACATGCTTTAAAAAATCAATGGTATCCAAATGAGTTTTAAAGGCTTCAAAATTATCTGCAGGCACAGAAAGCTGTGCATTAATGCCTTCATGAGCAATATAAATTCGACCTAAAACATCAATACTGTTCCAAAATAGAAATAAGTGGTTTCTTAACTCCTCCGTGTTACTGATTTTTGAATACTTATAGAAAGAGATCGTCAGACGGTCTTTACCGGCTTTTTGGAGGAGTTCAGCTCTTTCAATATTGCTTAAGGTATTGTACAGTTGCATGCTATACTAATTTTAAGTTTATATGAATTGAGCTGCAAAGGTACTTGTTTTTGAAACAACCCTTCTAAATGGGGATAAAAAGGTTTAAAATAATACAAAAAGGTTCGTTAAAATTTTCAAACTTTACAAAAGATATCTTACTTTAGCAAGAAGAAAGAATTAGATACAAAAGACTTATGAGCAGCGAAAAAGATGCAAAATTAAAAGCCCTCAAGCTAACTTTAGATAAGCTTGACAAAGCCTACGGAAAAGGCACCGTAATGAAAATGAGTGATGCCCCAGTGGTGGATGTCGAAGTGATCCCTTCAGGGTCCTTAGGGTTGGATATTGCCTTAGGCGTTGGTGGCTATCCAAGAGGTCGTGTCATTGAAATATATGGCCCTGAATCTTCAGGAAAAACGACCCTAACATTACATGCAATAGCGGAAGCGCAGAAAGCAGGTGGTATTGCAGCGTTTATTGATGCTGAACATGCTTTTGATCGTTTTTATGCTCAAAATTTAGGCGTGGATATTGATAACCTTATTATTTCTCAACCTGATAATGGCGAGCAAGCCCTTGAAATTGCCGATAATTTGGTGCGTTCTGGTGCTATTGATATGGTGGTTATTGATTCTGTGGCAGCATTGACACCTAAAAGTGAAATTGAAGGCGAGATGGGAGATTCTAAAATGGGACTTCATGCCCGTTTAATGTCTCAAGCCTTAAGAAAACTAACAGGTTCTATAAGCAAGACAAACTGTACCATGATTTTTATTAACCAATTACGTGAAAAAATTGGTGTGATGTTCGGAAACCCTGAAACAACAACAGGTGGAAATGCCTTAAAGTTTTATGCTTCTGTTCGTTTAGACATTCGTCGTTCGACACAAATAAAAGATAGTGATGGGAATGTTTTAGGGAATAAAACGCGTGTTAAAGTTGTGAAAAACAAAGTCGCGCCGCCATTCCGTTTAGCAGAATTTGACATCATGTATGGACAAGGTGTTTCTAAAGTTGGTGAAATTTTAGATGTGGCTGTCGAGCATGAAATTGTTAAAAAGAGTGGTTCATGGTTTAGCTATGACGACACAAAACTAGGACAAGGTCGAGACGCTGTTAAAAACATGATTAAAGACAATCCAGAGTTAATGGATGAGCTCGAAGAAAAGATAAAAGTCGTTCTGAAAGCTGAAGCTTAAAAAACGATACTTAATTAAAAATCCCGATACTTCGGGATTTTTTTATGCTTTTAAATCTGCTTCCAAAGACTTTGAAATGAGGCTATAGACTTCTTTACTAAATTCTGTTGTGTCCTCAACTGACAGTTGTTCTGTGGAAATAGTTGGGTGTACTTCTACGCGCATTTTTCCTGGACCACCACTAAAGAACGTATAAGACAAGCGTTTTTTATTGTCGAAAAAGGTCATAGGAACTAGTGGTACTTTATGATTGATAGCCAATCGGAATGCCCCTGCTTTGAAACGGTCTAAAATAACGGATTCGTCTGGCACACCACCTTCTGGAAAAATACAAATACTAGAGCCTTGTTTGATGCGGTTTTGAGCCCGTATAAACACCGCTTTTCGGCTTTCTGGACTACTACGATCGACTAAAATACAGGTGCGTTTATAAAAGAATCCAAAGACTGGAATTTTTACCAATTCTTTTTTGCCTATAAACACAAACGGATGGTTTTTAAATGCTACCAACATCAGCATGATGTCTGTCATCGAGGTGTGATTGGCTACAAACACATAGCTTTGTCCTTTTGCTAGCGGCTCAGCACGTTTAACGGTCCAATAATACCCCATTCCAATAAGAATGATTTTAGCCCAAATTCTGGCTAGCCTAAAAAAGAAGGGATACCATTTTTGTTTTAATACGGACAAAAATAATAGTGGAAACATAATAAGAATTGGTACGGCGACTAGCACATAGAACCAAATTCTGTACAAAACCCACAATGGATATTTTATAATTTTAATCACCCTCAAAACTACTAAAAAAATTGAGCTGTTAAACAAAAAAAGTGTGTTTACTGCTAATTTGAATACATAACTGCAAGACGTTTAGCTAAAGCGTTTATAAAAAACGATGGCCTTTTGAGCGCTATTAACTATTTTTTGCTACATTTATGACAGACTTGGACCCCAAATCTGATTCTTCATTTTAATCAATTTCATTTTTTTAAGTAATGTATTATGAGACTCTGTTTACACAGCGGTGCACGTGAATGCGGAGTTTTTAAAAAATAAAAAGTTCAACACTAGGCCGCACTATACGCAGTGACGACTTGGGTTTTTAATTGATCCCCCTTTGATACGATGAATTGAAAAGACAAAAAAAAACGTTAGCAAACATTAAAACTAAATATTAACAATTAAATATTTTTGATTATGAAAACAATTACTTTTTTTCTAGCATTTCTTTTCTCTGTTTATTTTACCAATTCTTCTTTTGCTCAAGTTACATTATCTGTAGGGGATATCGTAATTCTTCAGTTCAATTCTGATGGTGGAGGTGATGAAATAGTAGCTCTGCCCTTAGTTGATCTTAGCGCAAATTCGATTATCTATTTTTCGGACGGAAGTTGGGATTCTGGTAGCTCTAGTTTTGAATCATCATTAGAAAGGGGAATAAAGTTTACCGTTAACAGTTCTGGTATAACTGCGGGGACATTGATTAAATTACTCAACCCAACTGGGGGCTTATATGAATTGAGTCCAGCTTCATTAGGGTCTTTAGAATTTTACGAATTAGGTGGCAGTGTTGAAACGGGTGCTTCAAGAGAGCTAGCACTAAGTACTTCAGGAGATCAACTGCTCATCTTTCAAACAAGTGATGGTGTTATAACGAGTACAATAACATTTATTTATGGGGTTAACACTAGGTCAGCAAATGGTTATATCAACGGATGGCAGGTTGACGCTAATGCTTTAAGCTCTACTTTTTCTGCAACGGATAGTCATTTACCTCCTGGTTTAACAGCTTTAAATTCTTCTCAATCAAATAAAACAACTGCAAGTGCCTTTGGAATATCTGGACTTAGTAGAGGGCATGTTGATAATTGGCAGTATACAGGACCTTTTACTGGAGCTACTAGAAGTGAATGGCTAGAAAGGATTCACACGTTGACTAACTGGTCAAGCGATGACCTTACTGCGTATTCACATACTGCAATTGCAGGTGGAGCTAACATTGTAACTGTTAATAGTTCTCTAGGAATTGATAATTTTGAACATAAAACAATAACCGTTTTTCCTAACCCTTCTTCAGATTACATTAATATTCTGGGAATAAAGGACGTAACAAATTATGTAATACACAATATTAATGGAACCGAAATCAGTAAGGGACGTATAACAAATGGTAAAAAAATAGAAATTAAAAACCTAAATAGCAGTACCTTATATTTTTTAAAATTAAAAGGACTCAATACTATCAAGTTTTTTAAAAAATAAAACGTGTGTCAACCTTGAACAGCGCAAGCGAGACGCTTGCGCCAGGGGTGGAGACCTTCTATATCATTAATGAAAAAACCGAGTTTTGGGCGCATAGAAATGAACTACTAGAATGAAAATTCACGCACACCGTCAAAACTCCTAAAAAAATTGAGCGATTGCCTCAAAAAAAGTACCTTTGCTATTCATTCGGAAAAACAAATTAGAAATGGCAAGAATTTTAACAGGCGTTCAGAGTACAGGCACCCCGCACCTCGGTAATATTTTAGGCGCGATTATCCCTGCAATTGAAATGAGTAACGACCCCAAAAATGATTCTTATCTATTTATTGCCGATATGCATTCGCTGACTCAAATAAAAGACGCTAAAACACTACGTCAAAATACCTATGCCACTGCCGCAACTTGGTTGGCGTTTGGCTTAGACATCCAAAAAACCGTCTTTTACCGCCAAAGTGATGTCCCACAAGTCACGGAACTCTCTTGGTATTTAAGCTGTTTTTTTCCGTTTACGCGCTTAGAATTAGCCCATAGCTTCAAAGATAAAGCAGACCGTTTGGAAGACGTTAATGGCGGGTTGTTTACCTATCCGATGTTGATGGCTGCGGATATTTTACTTTATGATGCCAACATTATACCTGTTGGGAAAGACCAGCTCCAACATATTGAAATGACCCGAGATGTCGCGGCAAGAGTTCATGCTAAGGTTGGCGAGGTGTTTGTAATTCCAGAAGCAAAAATTCAAAAAGAAAATATGCTTATTCCAGGGTTAGATGGCCAAAAAATGAGCAAAAGTAAAGGCAATGTGATTGATATTTTTCAAACTGACAAAGCCTTACGAAAGCAAATCATGTCTATTCAAACCGACAGTACTCCTCTAGAAGATCCGAAAGATTGGGCGAGTTGTAACTGTTTTGCACTATACAAATTATTGGCTTCAGAAGCTCAAATCACAGAGATGAAACAACACTATGAAGCTGGAGGCTATGGCTATGGTCATGCCAAACAAGCGTTATTTGAACTCGTTTGTGAATTGTTTTCCGAACAACGAGAGCGTTACACTTACTATATGTCAAACCTAGAAGAAATAGACCAAGCATTGGCAGTAGGCGCTAAAAAAGCAGCTGCAGTTGCAGATGGCGTATTGGCGCGTGTTCGAGGAAAAATCGGCTACTAAACCAGCTCAAATTCTTTTCCTGGGAGCGGACGACAAACGCCCTTCAATTCCAGGTTCAATAATAGATATGCCGCTTTAGAGGTAGGCATATCACAAGCTATGGCGATACCATCCAAGGCTGATTTACTTTCTTTTTTCAAATAGTTGTAAATAATTTTTTCATCGGAATTCAATTCAACAAACAGCTTTTTTTGCACTACTTTCTTTTGAGTGTCTAGAGACCAATTTAAGATGTAAGGAATATCTGCTGGGTTAGAAACTAAATGTGCGTTTTTGGTTTTAATCAAATTATGACAGCCCTGACTTTGACGGTCTGTGATGCGGCCTGGAAGCGCAAACACTTCTCTATTGTATCCAAACGCCATTGTAGCCGTAGCCAAACTCCCGCCTTTTTCGGCAGATTCAATAACGATGGTCGCTTCGCTCAACCCTGCAATGAGACGGTTACGCCTTAAAAAGTTAGAAGGATCCATCACAGCAGTACTCCAAAAATCGGTGACAAATCCACCTTGATTTTCTATCAAACTTCGGTATTTGAGATGTTGCTTTGGATAGGTGTTTTGAAGACCTTGTGCCATACAACCCACCGTTTGGAGGTGGTGTTTGAGGGCTGCTTTATGAGCAGAAATATCGGTTCCATATGCAAATCCAGAAACAATAATGGGGTTGAAAACCGCAAGGGTTTCAATTATTTTTTCACATTGCGCAAGACCATAGGTGGTGATTTTTCGGGTGCCAACAACACTAATAATGGGCGTATGATCCCAATTGATACCGCCTTTTTGAAACAATACAAGAGGCCCATCTATACAGTGTTTTAGCTTAAAAGGATAATTTGAATCTTCAAAATATAACGCCTCAATAGCGTTTTTTACCATAAAACTAAGCTCTTTTTCGGCGGCTTTCAGAAACATTAATTTGGTGATGTTTTTAATGGTATGTGTGCCAATGCCTTCAATTTTTAACAAATTGGATTTAGATTCTTTAAACACAGCTTCCGGGCTACCACAATGTTGAATGAGTTTTTTGGCCGTGATATCGCCAATATTAGGCACCGCCTGCAAGGCTAATGCGTGTAAGATTTGAGGGGTGTTCATTATATTTTTGTTTTGGGGTTTTGTGGGCAATAGGCTATTCAAAAGTAAGAAATTTTCATTTGAGTAATTTAAGCCGTTTCAACACCCCAAAAACTAATTTTTTTCTCTAATTATTTTACTGTAAATTTGAACTGAACATATTAATACGCCAGTAATGATAAAATCAGGAAATCCAGCTCTTAGCAAAAAGACCTTTAAGAACTTAAAATCTACCACTACTGAAGTCATGACTTTAGATGGTGCGGTTAATAAGACGGCCATTAGCTTGGGGATTTTAGTCTTTGCGGGCTATTATACCTATAGCAATGCCATTATGGATTATGTGCTTATTGGCTCTATTGGTGGTTTTGTTCTCGCCCTTGTCACCATTTTTAAAAAAGAATGGTCTCCAGTAACAGTTCCAATCTATGCGGCTTTAGAGGGATTAGCACTTGGCGGAATTTCTAAAATGTATGCGAATGCATTTGAACCGGGTATTGTTCCTCAAGCTATTATGCTTACGTTAGGGATCTTATGTGCGCTATTATTTGCCTACAAAACTAAACTTATCAAAGCGACAGAGAATTTTAAGTTAGGCGTATTTGCTGCCACCGCTGGTATTGGAGTTGTATACTTAATTAGTTTTTTAATGGGTATGTTTGGAAGCGGTGGGTTGCCTGTTATGGATCCATCAAATGCCTCTATGTTAAGTATTGGATTTTCACTGTTTATCGTTGTTATTGCTTCCTTGAATTTAGTTATGGATTTTGATTTTATTGAACAAGGAGCTGAAAACGGTGCTCCAAAATACATGGAATGGTATGGCGCCTTTGGGTTATTGGTCACTCTGATTTGGCTGTACCTTGAAATACTTAAGTTGTTGGCTAAGCTTAGCTCTAGAAAGTAAGTTTTGAATAAAAAAAATCTCAACGGACAGGGTAAAGACATAAGAGCTATAAACCTTAAAATAAAACTTTGATATTATAAAAAAAATCCTAACTTTGAAAATATGCAACTAAGTCAGTACATAGGAGATTTACTTTACCGTTATGAATGCGTGACACTCCCCAATTTTGGAGCTTTTTTATCGCACCCTATATCGGCAAGAATTAATGAGGTTACTTGTGATTTTTATCCCCCTCAAAAACAATTGTCTTTTAATGTTCAACTTCAATCTAACGATGGGCTATTGGCATCCTATATTTCGGAAATAGAAAATATTACTTTTGAGGTAGCAACAGCTAAAATAGAGAACCAAGTTGCAAAACTTAAATTACGTTTAGATAAAGGAGAAACCGTTGACTTTAAACACATTGGGGAATTAACCTCTGAAGACGGTAAGCTCTTGTTTGTGCCCTCTGACAGTATTAATTATATGACTGGAGCATTTGGTTTAGATGCTTTTGTATCGCCATCTATTGAAAGACAAGCACATCAAGCGGTCGTTCAAAAACTAGAAGCTAGCGGTACTATTGCACTGACTCCTAAACGCTCTAAGTCTAATGTATATCTTAAATATGCAGCCATAGCTGTACTAGCACTTGGTTTAAGTGGATCTATTGGATCTAATTTATACTTGAGTCAAATTGAACAGCAAAACACTATAGCACTTGATGCTGCCAACGAAATTTTAGACACTAAAATACAAGAAGCCACTTTTGTGATTGATAATCCATTGCCTGCTATAATGGTGAGTTTAAAAAAACAAAGTGGAGATTTTCATATTGTAGCTGGAGCGTTTAGAGTGAAAGCAAATAGTCACCGAAAACTGAAACAACTGAAGGCTTTAGGCTATGACGCCCGTCTTATTGGCACCAACAGATATGGCTTACACCAAGTAGTGTATGAAAGTTTCGAAACGCGAAAAGAGGCTCAAAAGGCGTTATCTAAAATCAAAAAAACACACAATCGTGCAGCTTGGATGTTGATTAAAGACATTCCATAATACACCCCCGTTTTTTCAATATTCAAGCTGATACATTCTTCTGTATCTTTCACCACTATAGACTCTAAATACATGGAAACTAAACGTCCACAAGACTCAAAAACTACAATGACCGACTTGGTGCTTCCAAGTGAAACAAATGCAATTCATACCCTATTTGGAGGTGAATTATTAGCACGAATGGACCGTGCTGCGAGCATCGCTGCACAACGGCACTCTGGAGAAATAGTAGTTACAGCTTCTGTAAACCACGTCGCTTTTAAACACGCTGTTCCATTAGGAAGTATTGTGACCGTAGAAGCTAAGGTGTCTCGAGCATTTAAAAGCTCAATGGAAGTGTTTATCGATGTTTGGGCTGACAATAAAACCTCTAAAGCTTCTGTAAAAGTGAACGAGGCCATTTTCACCTTTGTGGCTGTGGACGACAAAGGAACTCCTGTAACTATTCCACAGCTAGTGCCTGAATCCGAAGAAGAAATTCAACGTTTTGATGGGGCTTTAAGACGTAAACAATTGAGTTTGGTGTTAGCAGGAAAAATGAATGCGCAAGATGCTTCAGAGCTGAAAGCACTTTTTAGCTAGTCGCTTATAAACGGTAAATCCACTGAGAAGGATTTTGAGTAGAACTGTCTTTATAAATTCCAAAACTTAGAATAGATTCCCCTGAAGCTTTATTGGTTATCACCTCCCCGATCACTTGTTTTGTGGTAACCTTATCGCCTTTACTGACATAAAATTTAGAAAGATTTTTATAGACTGTGATGTAATTTCCGTGTCTAATCATAATCGTATTGTTGCCGTTTTTCGGTGTCATTATACCCTGAACAACACCTTCAAATACGGCGCGTACTTGACCGCCTTTACTCGTCGCTATTCGAACACCATTGCTTTTGATGGTTAACGACGGATCAATTGGAGACGGATTATTTCCATACCTCAATTTTACAACACCATTGACCACAGGCCAGGGTAATTTTCCTTTGTTCGCTGTGAAATTCGCAGCTAAAATTTTCTGCTCAGGCGTTAACGAAAACACTTTAAGTTTAGAAGATTTTCCAGCTTTTTTGTTAGAAGCTGCAATCGCAGCCTGAATAATTTTACGGATTTCTTTATCTATTTTTTTTGATTCAGTTTGCTTGGATTTTAGTTGTACTGTAAACTGTGATAAATTACTTTTAATTTCTTGTATTAAAACGCTTTGTTGTTCTCGGTCTTTATCAAGAATAGATTTTGCTTTTTTATTCTCTTCAATAAGAATTTGCTTATTCTTTTTTTGAGCGAGCAGTTCAATATTTAACGCTTGCATTTTAGCGGTTTCCGTCTTAATGAGTTCCGCTTGTTGCATTTGATAATCGGCATATTGTTTTATATACTGTAGTCTTTTATAAGCTTGTTGGAAATTGGTGGACGACAACAAAAACATGAGTTTGTTTTGGTCAGATCGACTCTTGTAGGACTTGACAATCATCTCAGCATAGTCTGCTTTCAATACTTTAAGTTTATCTCTTAATTTAGAAATTTTGGTTTGATTACTGCTAATTTCTCGTGTCAATAAATTGGCTTGCTGGTTGGTAATCTTGATGAGGTTTTTTCTAACCTTAATTTTAAAATCTAAATCCTCCACAACCGATAGTACCGATTTTTGTTCTTTCTTTCCTTCGAATAACAACACCCCTATTTGCTGAATCTCTTGACGAAGTTCACGGCGGCGTTCTTCTAATTCTTGCTGTTTTTTACTTTGTGAAAACCCACTAAAATGCAACATCAAAATGAGCAGAAAAGCGGTGAAGGTAAAACGTGTATTGGATAATTTCATTGTAATTCAATAGCTTTAAACCCTTTAGGTATCTTAAACGGAAATCGTAAAGGTTGATCCAAAATTACGGATTTTATATTCAAATTTAAGGTCGTTTGCTCATCCGTATTTATTGCCTTTATAGACAGACTTTCGGGGATAACAATTCCATGTATTTTTTGATAAGATTGATACTTGATATTTAGGGTGTTTTGCTTCAATGATTGACTGAGTTGTTGCGCATCTAATTTAAAATATACAGGATTAATTATATATAACAACTCAAAAAGAGGGTTTGATTTTTTCGGAGTTAATTTATAGGCACTCGCGTGTTTGAGTTGTTTAAATTCTTTGGGGTTGATGTCAAAAACAGCTTCACCAAGAAGTAAATTTTGAAGGTTTTCAAACCCAAGATTCGTTCCTAGTAATTCGCTTATGAGCGCATAATCGCCATCAAAATAAGTCTTATCTAATTTATTATAAAAACGGACACGGTCAGGGGTGATTTTAACCCGTACCATATTAAGAAATGCGTTTACCCAGATGGTGTTGTCATAACCCATCCGAAGTGTCAAAGTGTGCGTTTCAGAACGATCGCCTTGAATATATTCTACTTTTAAACGCCCCTGTAATGTGGTGAATTTGGTTTCTAATTTATTATGATTTTTAACGACTTGCCTCACAGACATGTTTGAGTCTAAGGTTCCAGAAGACTGGAGTGTTTTCGTGGATTTACAACCAGCAAAAAGAAGGCTTAAGACGATGCTATAAATAAGGTGTTTCATTCTGTTTGTTCTAATGCGATTGCTTTTCTATTAAACGCTTCGGATGCCTCAATATTATTTTGTTGCTTATAAACAGCGCTCAGCTGTCTATAAAAATCGAGCTGGAGAGTTTTGTCGTCAAAGATATAGTCCAAGCCCATCATGAGATATTCAATGGACTCCTCGAGCTTATTAAGTTGTCTGTTTGCAGTCCCATTAACCAAATACAAAATTGGTTGCGAGGGATATAACTCTATTTGATTTTCAGTAAAAAGAGCCGCCGTTTCAAATTGGTTGATTTCTAAATATAAAAGGGCTAAATTTTTAATAATTAAAAAATTGTTAGGGTCAAAATCCAACGCTTTTTTATAATAAGAGATCGCTTTTTGATAGGCATTTTGGTTGTAATAATAATCTGCCCATTCTAAATCCGAACGGTTCGGCGTGTTGTCACTCACTGTGTTGGTCGCCTCTAATAATGCGGATTCATATGCTGGAAATGCACTTGCAAAACGCATAAAATCATTCAATACTTTGACTTTAAGACTGGGTCGCACAATCGTGCTTGTCGTCACAATTTTCATGGACGCGATGGCCTTATCATAATCTTTAGCATCTAAATAAAACTTATACAAGGCCACATGTACCATATGGGATTTTGGATGGTGTTCCAAGAATGATTGCGCAGTTTCAAACGCTTCCTTTTTTTGATCTAATTTGCTATAAGCATAAATTAAATTCAAAAAATTAGTGGGCTCCTCTGGAATTTCTAACAACCGTTTTTTTAAGTGCGCGATTCGTTTATCGTCAGCGCCGCTTTGGTTGTAGATTTCGTTTCGAATCTTATCTCTACTTGAACGCACTCCAAATGTGGCGTCCAAACTCTCAAGCACGGCAAGTGCGTCGTCATAACGTCCTGCGCTGAGATAAAGATTTGCCAAGTCTTGCTTATAATCTGGATGGCGAGAAAGCAAGGGTTGAACGGCTGTGATGGCTTCTTCAAAACGATTTTGCTCTACATATAGGTGATACAAACTCTCCTTATACCAAAAGTTCGTCGTATCTAATACGATCGCTTTTCGAAAATTATAGGCGGCATTATCAAATTGCTTAAGCTTAAAATAGTTGGTGCCTAGTTCATGAAAAACAACAGATTCTAAAGAGTCTATAGACTTGCATAACACTAATTCTTCAATCGATTTAGAATAATTTTCCAGTGCTTTTTGTTTCAATGCTTCGTAAAAATGATTTTGAAATTTAACATGCGGGGATTCTTTTGAGACTGACAACAAGCTGTCAGACACATTTTGTGAATGTCCTCCTAGCAACCCTGTGAGGACACAAAAAACCACAATGCAATGTCGTGTGTGTTTCATTATTTTCCTGTACTTCCAAACCCCCCTTCGCCTCTAACGGTATCGCTGAGCTGTTCAACTTCGAGCCAATCGGCACGTTCATGTTTGGCGATTACTAATTGTGCAATGCGTTCTCCATTTTCTATTTTAAAATCGGTATCAGAAAGATTCACTAAAATAACGCCAATTTCGCCGCGATAATCGGCATCCACTGTGCCGGGGCTATTCAAAACGGTGATGCCGTGTTTTGCTGCCAATCCGCTTCGTGGACGCACTTGTGCTTCAATCCCTACAGGAAGTTCAATAAACAAGCCCGTTTTAATAATTGCACGTTCGAGGGGTTTTAAAATAACAGTTTCTGTACTATTAGCGCAAAGGTCCATACCTGCAGAAGCGCCCGTTTCATATTCAGGAAGTTTGTGAGCTGATTTGTTTATAATTTTAATGGTCATGTGAGGGTTTTAGAAATTGTTTAATAGTCGCTTTTTCATTGAACCAGATAATGATTAATAGAAGTCCTACCAAAGCAGCCCCTATGAAATACTGCGCTCTAAATTGATAAAATGACAGCGCTGATAAGAATATGGTAAGCGTTAAATAAGTTGCGATTTTTTTTAGGTTATAAGGAATTGGATAGTGTTTTCGACCAAAATAATACGACAAGACCGTCATAGAAAGATACGCCACTAAAGTCGCCACAGCAGACGCCATGTAACTAAATGTGGGTATAAATATAACATTGATCAGAAGCGTTACTACGGCTCCAAAAACAGATATATACGCCCCAAATTTGGTGCGGTCTGTGATTTTATACCACACAGACAAGTTGTGATATATTCCGAGAAAAAGATAGGCTAATAATAAAATCGGTACGACTTTCATCGCGTCCCAGTAGGCTTCATTTGGAATAAGTATCCCTTTTAGTATATCGATAAAAACGACTACAACCAATAGAATAAGAGCGCCACATATCACAAAAAACTCTAATATTTTTGCATAATTTTTAGCGGCGTCTTTGGTTTTGGATTGACTAAAAATGAAAGGTTCAATTCCCAAACGGTAAGCGGTTGCAAACAACATCATAAAGAGCGCAAGTTTGTAACAGGCGGAGTACATGCCTATAGATGTTTTAGCGATAGACTCCGGAAGCAAACGTTCTAGCAGTACCCGATCAAAGGTTTCGTTAATGGAAAATGCAATTCCAGACACCAAGACAGGCAGCGCATAACGCAGCATTTTTTTCCAAAGTTCAGAATCAATTTTATACTTGATTTTAAAATAAAATGGCAAAAGGATCAGCAAAGTAACGCCGCTTGCTACGAGATTGGCAATGAAAATATAACTCACTTCAAAATTGGCTTCATAGATAGAATCCCAAATACTGTTATCAATGGCCAGTGCTTGTAAATACAACAGTAAAAATAGGTTTAACCCCAAATTGACAATCACATTGGCAAGTTTAACAATAGAGTATTTGATGGGTTTTCCTTGTGCTCTTAAATAGGCAAAAGGGATAATGACTAAGGCATCTAAAAACAAAATCCAAACCACAAGGGTGATGTAGTTGACATTGATACGTGTGAGGTCTGCAATCTGCTGTTGAAACAGCAGGCCAAGACCTAAAAAACCTAAAGACGTAAGAAATAGTGAAATTGAACTGGTGCTTAGCACTTTTTCCTTTGCCGATTCTTTATTTAAAAAGCGAAAGAAAGCGGTTTCCATGCCGTACGCTAGAATTACATTGAACAATACAAAATAGGCGAATATTACGGAAACATCGCCATAATCTGATACGTTTTGTAGTACAGATTTATCGGTATGTAAACGCACCAAAATAAAACTCAACATCCTTGGAATGACAGTTGCCAGTCCGTAAATGAAGGTTTGTTTATATGCTGTTTTTAGAACGCTCACGTGTCTCTATTTTATCCTATAAAAATACACATTTTAACGAACAAACTATAATCGATGTTTAAGGCTTTTTAGGCGGTGCAGATGGATAAGCAATACTTCCTCCTTTTTTAAGGTTTGAAATTTTATAATACAGTCGTTTGTTATTGACCAGATAACTGATAACACACTCATTTTGAGAGAGACTAAAAGGCGATGCATCTATTTGTGTGGGTAGTGTATTGCCATACTCGGCTCGGCGATCAGAACTAAATATAATATCTTTTTTACGCGTGGTAGTGTACTTAAATCAACCAATAATTAATTGGTCTCTGGTTTCCACTGCCGATTTTTCACCTCTAAAATGAAGACTATCAATTATAATCTTAGAAGGTTTTGTTGTTGGCAAAAATACATTGATTCCAGCACCACCGCCTTCGATTCCCGCTACCCATGAATTGTAGTAGGGTTCGGAAAAATCTATGGGAGCCGTCGTCTGAAACTGTAGCAACGGTTCTTGTGCGCTCTTGCAATTAAAAATACTTAAAAAAACAAGTCCTAAAATAACGAGAGGTTTAAGCTTCATTTGGTTTGAATTTTGGTTATAAACATACGTGATTTTTAATTGAGTTTGAAATTAAAGCCTACAAATATGGCTACTCCAGCAGCGACTGATTCGTTGATGGTGATGTTTTGAGCATTAAAATATGGCAAGTGTAATTGCAAGTAAAGTTTCTCTTTTAATTTATAATTTGCCCCTGCTCCTATACTAAAAATGGTCAACGCGCTGTTTTCGATTTCCCCATAATTGCGGGTCAAATCTTCAAAACCAAAACCATAGCCCAATTGCCCAAAGACATTAAACTTGGGTTGGTTAAAGAAATAGTAGTGAACCGATGGTATAAACCCATAAGAGTTGATATTAATGTCACTTTCATTTTTAAAAAGTACATTGTTGGAGGTAAAAAAACTTCCCTGAAAAGAAACGTTATCAGAGATCTGAAATTCCAAACCTGCCTTGGCTATGACGCCAAAATCGTTGCTGTTTGAATTAGTCGTTGGAAACGGCGAAGCGGTAATGGAGAGTAAAATATCTCCCCTCTGGTTTTGAGCCACCACCGGTAGTGATAGTGCTACTAAAAAAAGGAGGGTAAGTGGTGTTGTGTAGGTCATAAGAATTGATTTAAGTTACTGAAAGTCAAACAACTTTTATGCCATAAAAAAAGCCTTGCAAGTACAAGGCTCTTATTAATCTATTTGAAAAACAACTAATTAGCCATTCAACGCTTCTGCCCCACCAACAATTTCTAAGATTTCATTGGTAATGGATGCTTGACGTGCTTTGTTATACGTCAATTTAAGCTGATCTCTGAGCTCTGTAGCGTTATCGGTTGCTTTGTGCATTGCGGTCATTCGAGCGCCGTGCTCGCTTGCAAAACTATCTCTAATCGACTTATACAACTGTGTCTTTAAAGACTTTGGAATCAATGTTTCTACAATCTCTTCTTTTGACGGCTCAAAAATATAATCTAAGCTTACAGTACTGTCACTTTCTAAAGGGACAATTGGCAAAAACTGCTCCGTCATGATTTCTTGGGTCGCTGCATTTTTGAATTTATTATACACCACTTCAATCTTGTCAAAGGCTTTCGATTCAAATTGTTCCATGAGCATTTCTGCGATTGCAGCAACATTGTCAAATGTTAAATCGTCATACACAGGACTCTGATTAGAAATAATTTCAAAGTTTTTAGACAGGGCATCATTTGCTTTTTTACCAATCGCAACAACGGATACCTTGGCATCATAACGTTCTGCAACTAGATTTGCTTGCTTAATAATGTTAGAATTAAACGCGCCACACAACCCTCTGTTTGAGGTTATAGCTACAAGAAGTACATTCTTTAGTTCGCGTTGTTCTGAATATTTACTTCCAGAATCGGCGTCTAAAGTGGCACTTAAATTTTGTAAAAGCTCCGTCAGTTTATCCGCATATGGACGCATCGCTGTGATGGCGTCTTGTGCTTTTTTTAACTTAGCAGCCGATACCATTTTCATGGCGCTTGTAATCTGCATCGTTGAGGATACGGATGCTATTCTATTTCGGATTTCTTTTAAATTTGCCATGCTTTTGTCGTATTATACTAAGCGGTATATTTACTTGATAACTCTTTTGCAACTGCTGTTAAGGTATCTGTAACTTCATCCGTTAATTTACCTGATTTCAAAGTTGCTAACACATCGCTATGTTTGGCTCTTAAAAACTCGATATATTCAGTTTCAAATTCTTTAACTTTATTTACAGGAACTGCTCTTAAAAGATTTTTAGATCCTGCATAAATGATTGCAACTTGATCTTCTACTTTAAAAGGGTCATTTTGTGCTTGCTTTAAAATTTCAACGTTACGTCGTCCTTTTTCAATCACATTTAAAGTTACGGCATCTAAATCCGATCCAAACTTAGCAAAGGCCTCTAATTCACGGAATTGTGCCTGGTCTAATTTTAGTGTTCCAGATACTTTTTTCATCGCTTTAATCTGTGCGTTTCCACCCACACGAGATACCGAAATACCAACGTTAATTGCGGGACGAACACCAGAGTTAAACAAATCGCCATCTAAGAATATTTGACCATCCGTAATCGAAATTACGTTTGTTGGAATATATGCCGATACATCACCTGCTTGTGTTTCAATAATTGGAAGTGCTGTTAAAGACCCACCACCTTTTACAATTGGTTTTAATGACTCTGGTAAATCATTCATGTCTTTTGCAATTTCATCATTGTTGATGACTTTTGCTGCACGCTCTAATAAACGAGAGTGTAAGTAAAATACATCTCCTGGATACGCCTCACGTCCTGGAGGACGACGTAATAAAAGGGATACCTCACGGTAGGCTACGGCTTGTTTTGATAAATCATCATAGACAATCAATGCTGGACGACCAGTGTCTCTGAAATACTCGCCAATAGCTGCACCTGCAAAAGGAGCATACACTTGCATTGGAGCAGGATCAGATGCATTTGCTGCAACAATCGTCGTATAGGCTAAAGCGCCTTTTTCTTCTAATGTTTTAGCAATCAATGCAACTGTAGATGCTTTTTGCCCTACAGCAACATAGATACAATATACAGGCTCACCTGCATCGTAAAATTCTTTTTGATTTAAAATGGTATCGATACAAACAGCTGTTTTTCCAGTTTGTCTGTCTCCAATCACCAATTCACGTTGTCCACGTCCTACAGGAATCATGGCGTCAATTGATTTGATACCTGTTTGTAAAGGTTCTGTTACGGGCTCACGAAAAATAACCCCTGGCGCTTTACGCTCTAGTGGCATTTCATAAAGATCGCCTTCAATTGGGCCTTTACCATCAATTGGAGCGCCTAAAGTGTCAACCACACGACCAACAATTCCTTCACCTACATTGATGGAAGCAATACGACCAGTACGTTTTACAATTGAACCTTCTTTAACAACTTTAGAAGCGCCTAAAAGTACAATACCAACATTGTCTTCTTCAAGGTTTAATACAATCCCTTCAAGATCGCCTTCAAATTGTACAAGTTCACCATACTGTGCGTTTGAAAGTCCGTATGCACGAACAATACCATCACCTACAGTTAATACGGTTCCAACCTCGTCTAATGAAGCTGTTGCTTCAAAACCTGAAAGTTGTTGTTTTAAAATTGCTGATATTTCAGCTGCTTTTACTTCTGCCATCTTAATTTATTTTATACCTCTGATGAATCTCAGTATAGTTTTAGTTAATTGTAAATTTACGTTTTATTGTGTTTAATTGATTCGAGACGCTGGCATCATATTGTTGATCCCCAACACGCAGAATAAAACCTCCAAGGATATTTTCATCTACAGATTTATTTAACGTCACTTCCTTTGTTGTTAAGGTTTTAAGCTTTGCCATTACCTTTGTTTCCAATTCAGGATTCATAGGGATAGCCGTGGTTACAAAGGCATTTTCTTTATTGTTTTCTATGTCATATAGAATCCCGTATTGGGCGGCTACTTGACCTAGTATATCGACTCTTTTATTGGTCACAAGAATAGTGAACAAGGATTTACTCTCTGAGCTTACAGAAGGAAATAAAGCGTTTAATACATCTGCTTTTTCAGATAATTTAACCACAGGGCTTTTTAGTACATCTGCTAAAGAGGCGTTATTTTCAATTGCTTGACCAATTAGCGCCATGTCTGCTTGCACTGTCGCTGCTGCTTTGTTATCTGTTGCTAAGCTTAATACGGCTTTCGCATATCTGATTGCTGCTCGTGTTCCTGCCATGATTAATTAGTTTAGAGTAGCGTCTTTTAACATGGATTCCACTAATTTTTCTTGTTTTGCCTTATCTGAAAGCTCTTCACGAACCACTGTCTCTGCAATAGAAATTGAAAGTTCTGCGACCACAGATTTTAAATCTGCAATAGCGGCTTTCTTTTCAGAGGCTATGGCTGCTTGTGCTTGTGCTACTAATTTGTTAGCTTCTTCTTTTGCTTCCGTTTTGGCTGATTCAATCATGCTGCTTTTTAAGTCACGCGCTTCTTTAAGCATCGCTTGACGTTCCGCGCGCGCTTCTTTTAAAATACGGTCGTTATCTGCTGTAAGATTCTCCATTTCTTTACGTGCGTTCTCAGCAGATGCTAAAGCGGTTTTAATACCTTCTTCACGATCACTAACAGCGCCTAAAATTGGGTTCCAAGCAAATTTTCTTAATATCACTAATAGGAAAATGAACGTTAGTGCCGTCCAAAATACCAATCCAAATCCTGGTGTAATTAAATCCATTTCTTTGTTGTTTTTTAATACCTTAAATTTAAAAAATACTGAAGTAACCAACCGTTACTTCAGTATTCTTTGTGTGTTTACCCTTGTAAGAAAGCAACAACAACTCCAAAGAGTGCTACCGCCTCAACGAAGGCTGCTAAAATTAATGCAGAAGATTGAATTTTTCCGTGCATTTCAGGTTGACGTGCCATAGCATCCATGGCTGATCCACCAATTTTACCAATACCAACACCAGCTCCAATAGCTGCTAAACCAGCTCCAATAGCTGCAATTCCAGTAATAGTCATAGTTATAAATTTAAATTAATTAATGTTCTTCTTCTGTTGCCATCCCAAAATAGAGGGCTGACAATATTGTAAATATATAGGCTTGTATTGCCGTTACAATGATTTCAATCACTGTAATAAACAATGAAAATGCGACAGACACCGGTGCTATTGCAACCGACTTAAACACAAATATTAATGACATTAATGCAAGTATGATTACGTGTCCTGCTGTAATATTAGCAAACAAACGAATCATTAACGAAATGGGTTTAACAAACATTCCAATAATTTCGATAGGCATTAAAAATAGTTTCATTGGTACTGGAACACCTGGCATCCAAAAGATGTGTTTCCAGTAGTTTTTGTTACCGCTAAATGTTGTAATAATAAACGTAAACATGGCGAGTGTGAATGTAAATGCGATGTTACCACTTAAGTTGGCGCCGTTTAAAATTGGAATCAATCCAAAAATGTTGTTTATCCAAATAAAGAAAAAGATCGTTAGCAAGTATGGCATGTACTTTTTATACTTATGCTCACCAATCATTGGTTTTCCTATTTCATCTCTTACAAATATGATTAAGGGCTCCATAAATCCTGCAATTCCCGTTGGAACACCGTCTTTAGAGTTTTTATAGCCTCTTGCAGTTGTTAGGAATATGAACAATAATAGCGCCACAGAAATCCACATCATAAACACGTTTCTAGTGATAGAAAGGTCTATCGGTTTTTGTGCATTTGTTGGGTGGTGTTCTGCATCATAAGCAACGGTAGTGGCTACAGCATCTAATTGATAAATTTTTTCGTGTAACTTAACAAAGCGCCCACCGTTTGCCTCTACAATGGTGTGGCCTTCATCATCATGGTGAAATTCACTAGAAGAAAAGCTTGTTAATCCATTATCTGTCCACAATAAAATTGGTAATGACAGTGACACTGGAGTCCCTTTCCAGTCCCATAAATGAAACTCATGTGCATCCTTTACGTGATGTAGAATCATCGCTTTTGGGTCAAAAGGCGCATCATCTTGAGTGGTTTGTTTTTCCTTGGCAAAACCTAAAAAGGAAATTGCTAAAAATACTGCTGAAAAGAATACGGTTCTAAAGGAGTTCAATATACTGCTTTTAATTAAAATTGCCTTGATTAATTTTGGTGCAAATGTACACACATTTAATGAAATGACAAATAATATTTTAATGATTATTTAAGGTCTTTTGGGGCGTCGTTATCGGGTTCTTTTTTTTGAAGAACTTTAGTCACAGCATACACTTCAAAAGCCAAGAAAGTAAAATACGGCACAAAGAAATTGGCGAGGTCAAATCCTTGTTGTTCAGGCTTAGATAAAAGCCACGGTAAAAGAAAAACAAAAATTAATACCATTTTGAGAAGCATCCCCAATATAAAAGCATTAAATACATCTGTTTTACCAATAGAGGCGCGGTAATTTATTAAGGTATATATCGCTAAAACTGTTATTACATGAAACACATAAATATGCCACAAGGGGAAAAATAAGATAATATCTTTAGCAAAATGATGGTTCAAATAGTTATGAGACCCAAAGAGTACTAGGCTTAGTACAATTAATTGAATGAGAAAATCTACTTCCCTCTTTTTAAAGAGTTCATTCATTTATTTTTGTTTTTTTGAAACTGAGATGATCCGTTTTATGACGTAATAAACAGAAAGCACTACTGAAAATAGCGTTAATATAAGGGTGAAAAGATTGTTTTCATTAGGGTGTTTTTCGTCTAACGTAACTCCCACAAATGTGCCAACTGCAATGATTGCGGCCATTTGTATCCCTATCGCAGATAAAACAGCGGCTTGCTTAAGCGGATTCTTCAGCGTTAGAATTATTTTGAGATGATGCTGTTTTGATTTCGTTTTTCAGTGCTTTTACGGAACCTTTCATAACGCAGCTAGCATTAAACGTCGCGCCAGGCTCTACAGAAAGTTGTTCTATTTGAACATCGCCTTCAATATGTGCAGAAGCTCGTAAACTAAGAGTGCCAGAAACGGTCAAAGTGCCTTTAAACTTCCCTTCTACGTCAGCATTTTTACAACTCAAAACCCCTTCAACTGATCCTGTTTTGCCGATAACAACTTTGCCGGAAGTATTTAAAGAACCGTTGACAAGACCTTCAATTCTAAAATCGCCTTCACTAATCAAATCGCCGTTATAAGTGGTCCCTTGAGCAATCGTGTTTTGTTGAGAAAATGAACTCATATTTGATTTTTTATTGTCTGCAAACATATGTAATACTGTTTTAATTAATTGTTTCTAAGTAGGTTTTCACATTTTTATGTATCTGAACCGTTTGATAGTTTTTGGAGGAAATTCCAAAAAAGGGTTTGGAAATTTTTAGGTCATTTTTGTTTTCTAAAATCTCTACAAATCCCAATGCACCTTGAACACTTTTTAGTCCATGTACAACTACAAATATAGTGTTTGTATCATAACGATCTCTAGAAACGGTGTAATTAAAATAGTCAACACCTTCAATAGCAGCTTTTAACACGCCTTCCAACGCTATAGATTGGTCTGTTTCTTTAGTTTCAAACTTAAAAATTAGTTTAAAACTAGTTTGTGTAGAGTCCTGTACAAATTCTTGGTTTTCTAGTGCTGGAATAACCGTTTCATACATCTGTGCTGCTTTTTTTCCTTCAATACTACTTGGGTAGTTGAGAGCCACAAAATTAAGACCTTCTTTGTAGGCTTCAAAACCAAACAAACGTGCCTTAGAGGTTACTTTTAAAAGCTCTAGCTTTGGTACAATTTCATCACCATCGAGCCGAATAATTTGTATATCACAGCCGTCGATTACCTCTTGGTAGTTCCCCGACTCAAACTGTGCATACAGATTGTTGTAACGTGTTTCTGGGCTATTTTCAGTATTTAGCAAAGCAGATTCTGGGTTTAATAAAATCTCTGCATATCGAGAATCTGGATGATTCTCTATAATGTCATTTTTAGCGCGGGCTTGTAAACGCTTAAACTCTAGCAACGCATATAGCTTATACAAATTATATTTTGTTGGCAATACAAGACGGTCTTCAGGGTTTTGTGTTAATAATGCTTCGAGCTTGCCTTGAGCGCGTTTATAGTCTTTAAACTTATCTTTATATATGAGTCCCAATTGGTAATATGCAAAGTTGCGTTCCTTAGCAATACTGTCAAGTGCTGTTTGTTCTGTAGGAATTTGTGCTAAGTAATAGTCCACAGAAAAACGTTCTTGATCTGAATTATCAACGCCATTTTCTGTTTCTAAAACTGTTTCGGATTCGGATTGTGTGGTTTTGCTAGACCAACGCCAATTGGCTTCTAAGGCACGTTCACCCCATATTCTTATAAATTCATTTTTACCAAACGCTACCGACGTTGGGTTGTAAAAATAAAATGTTTTTCCTTTTTTGGCAACTACATTTGTTGACCCGTCAAAACCATTTCCAGTAAGAGCGGCTCCTTTTTCTGAGGCTTCTTCTGCTAATTTCAAGGACTCAATATACGTTTGAAAGTACGCTTCTTTATCTGTGTCAGAGAGTGCCACAAGACTAAGGATACTATCGTTGTCACGAGAAATTGACTCATAATAAATGACATCCTCTAGGTTGTCTCGTTTTCGCTTGATTGCACGGTACGATTTGCTGTTGTCTTTCAGACTCAACAAGGTGCTGTCATAATACGATCCTGCTTTGCTATATTCGGAATAATCATAGCTTAAGTCTCCTAACGTTTGATAGTTCAAAGCTGTCAAATAATCGTCTTCCGAATTAGTTCGCAATGATTTATTAAAATATGTAATGGCCACAGAATCTGATTTATTCTGAAGATGATATGCTGCTATGCGATGGTGTATTTTATCTAAAAAAGGCCTATTTTCTCTGTTCGTTTCTAGGTCTTCTAACAGGTCCTGAAGGGCAAGTTTATTGCCGTTTTCTATGTCGAAATTTTTAATTTTCTCTAAATGAGCGCTAATCATATAGTCTCTTGGCGTTCTTCTATTAAGGTCAATTACTTTATCAAACGCAATATTGGCACTGTCTTTTATTCCTAAAGCCGAGTAAAGTTGCCCTTCAATAAAGTGCAAACGTCCGCGTTGCTCATTGTTTTTTGTAAGCTGAGATGCTAGCTGTAACTGCGTAATCGCACTGTCCAAAGATTTGGTGGTAATGTACGCTTGTGCTAAGGTCGATGTTGCTTCAACTCTATCTTTTTTAGACAAGGGTTCTAGCGCAATCAGTTGCTTCAGGTTTTTAATTGCTGTTTCTTCGTTTTGGAGACGTAGATTTGTTTTTGCGCGCCAAATTTTTGCAAGGTTAATATTGCTACTTGCAGGGTATTTGAATAAAATATAATTAAAGGCTTCTAAAGCTGGAATAAATCGATTGTCGAAATAACGCGCTTGTCCAAGTAAAATATATGCTTCATCGATTTGAGGGTTTTTTTCTTTACCCTTAATATTCATCCCTCGCTTTTGGATCGCTTTTACTGCCTTTACCTCAGCGAGTTCTATGCTTGGGTCTTTTGTTTTTGTATTTGAATCAATATCATCCGTAATTTGCAAACGTTCAACAGGTAAAACCTCCCAATAGTTTTCTTTGTAGGCAGAATTAACTGCTATTTTACCTGCTTCTAGAGCAACAGTTCCATTATAAAGCACGTTATATTTTGTGTTTACAGAATGCCAAGTGCGATTTAGGAATTTGTCTTTTTTCCTAGAACAACTTGTAATGGTGAAGACTGTAAGGGCTCCTAAAACTATATAATTAAAAATGGTTTTCAACAAGGATATATTTGTTTATTTATAACTACAGAAACGGCATATTCGTATGCAACTTTGTAAAAATAATCATCTTTTTGTACAAAACTAATAAAATATACTATTTTGCCTAAAATTATAGCGCCAAGGCTTCTAATTTTGGGGAAGTCTTAACAGATAATTATCTTAAATCTTTCTTATTTTTGCAAAAACTATTTCCATGGCTCAATTTCATTCTTTAAAAATTAAATCCATTTTAAGACAAACCGAAAAAGCGGTTAGCATCACTTTTGAGGTTCCTGAAAACCTCAAGACTGAATTCAATTTTAAGGCTGGTCAATATATTACTTTAAAGACATTAATTGATGCTCAGGAAGTTCGAAGAGACTATTCGTTAAGTTCAAGCCCCGCAAGTGGAGCGCTAACAATTACGGTAAAGGAAATCGATGGTGGTGTGTTTTCTTCCTACACTAATAGGCATTTAAAAATTGGAGATGCTCTTGAAGTAGGAGCCCCTAATGGCCGCTTTTTTTATAACCCACAATCAGACTCAACAAAAACTGTTGTGGCCTTTGCTGCCGGCAGTGGTATCACACCAATAATGAGTATTGCTCGAACCTTATTAGAAATGGAAACTAACAGCACATTCGTGTTAATCTATGGAAATAAATCCCCTAAAGAAACTATATTTTATGAAGAGATTTTAGCGCTACAAACACTGTATTCTGATCGTTTTAAGTTGCAACTCGTCTATAGTGAAGTCGATGAAGATGGTGCCATATTTGGGCGTATTGATAGTGGAACTATTAACTATATTCTTAAAAACGCGATTAGTGCTCAAGACGTTCACAAATTTTATTTATGTGGCCCAGAAGGAATGATCAATACCGTAAATGGTATTTTAATTGAAAACGGCGTTGAAGCCTCTCAGGTTTTGTTTGAATTATTCACAACGTCGACAATAGAATCCACTTCAAATACGTCAACTAAAAAAGGAGAATCCAAAATTACGATTTTGGTAGATGAAGAAGAAACGACACTATCAATGCTTCAAAAACAAACTATTCTAGAGGCAGCGTTATCGAACGATATTGATGTGCCCTATTCGTGTCAAGGTGGGGTTTGTAGTAGCTGCATTTGTCGCATTACGGAAGGCTCTGCTAGTATGCGACAAAACAATGTATTAACGGATAATGAAGTTGCTGAAGGCCTCGTTTTAAGCTGTCAAGCGGAACCAACCTCTGCAACGCTAAAAGTTGATTTTGACGACATCTAAAGGTTGTCTTTAACCGTTTTGATAATGCTTTCCACAGGGATGGTTTCCATCGCTAGCTCATACCCTTCTGGATACTCATTTCCATAAATTGAGGTAGGAATTTTAGGATACTTTTTTTGATCTGACAATAGGTTGTTTTTGTCTAACTGCCCAAACGGCGCAAATCCAGCAAATGGATGTGTAACACCCCAAAGAGTTACCACGTTTACCCCTAGCATCGCCGCCATATGGCCGTTACTCGAGTCCATTGACAACATCACTTTTAAATTTGATATAATATCTAGTTCTTGATTTAAGTCAAATATTCCAGCCACACAAAATACATTTAAATGCTTAGAGGCTATTTTTTTTAGTAGTTTGGTTTCATTTGGACCACCTCCAAATAATAAAACTTTATTTTCTTTTTGGAGTTCAAAAATCACGTTTTCCATTTTTGAAAGCGGGTATGTTTTAGGCGCATAAGCCGCAAATGGTGCAATTCCAATAATGGATTTTGAAAGTTCACCAATTTCTCTTGCTACAGTAGCGTCTAGTTGTTTCGCTGCAGGAAACAAAGGATTGTCAATATCAAAATCAAACCCTAGGCGTCTAAAAACATCTGTATAACGTTGGGGAGTTGTACGCAATGGTGCGCGTAAATTACCTGAAATTAATGCCTTTTTTTCGGATCGTCCTTTATCCATTTGGACAAAATTAAGCCCTAGTAAAAAGACTCTTAAAATTTTCGTTCGTAATACATTGTGAAGATCTGCAACAGCATCAACAGAAGTGTTTCGGATTTGTTTTGAAAGTTTATATAACCCATAAACCCCTTTGTGAGTGGCGGTAAAATCTGCTAAAATAACCGTCACCATTTGAAGGTCTCTAAACAGTGGTGCAAATTGTTTTTTAGTCAGAACCGTAATTCTAATTGTAGGGTGTGCTTTCGAAAAGGCGGCTAACACAGGAACGGTCATGGCAACATCTCCCATGGAAGAGAGCCTTATGACTAATATGTGTTTGATGTTTGACACAATTTTAAAGGTGTTATTTAATTCCTCTTAAAACCGGGTTTAATTCATCGTCATTATACATCTTCATTTGCTTATAAACTTTCATGTATTTGTCGCCATTTGCGATATCTTCTAATAAATCATCAATAGCTGTAGACAAATCTGTGCGTTGTTCTAAAAGTGTATTAAGTTTTATTTGGCAATTTTCTTTGTGCGTTTCTGAAGCATCTTCCCGAACAGTTTCAAGTTGCATATGATAAATTTTCAGTGCAAGAATTGACAACCGATCGATGACCCATGCTGGACTTTCAGAATTAATTTTAGCCGTAGGTTTCGGTTGAACATTTTTGTAAGTCTCTAAAAAATAGCTATCCACAAACTCCACAGTATCTGTTCGGTCCTGGTTAGAGGCGTCAATTTTTCGTTTTAATTTCAAGGCCGCTACTGGATCAATATTAGGGTCTCTAATAATATCTTCATAGGCCCATTGAACGGTGTCAATCCAACACTTTCTGTAAAGTAAATGCCCAATGAGGTCTTCGTTATTATCATATTTGTTTTGAAAAGGCTGATCAACAGCGTTTAAAACTTTATACGTCGCTATAACGTCTTGAAAAATGGTATTAGCTCTATTTGAAAACATATTTTTTTATTTATGTGGCAAATATAAGCGTAATTCTTTAGTTTAGTTTACGAGTGAAGAAATATTAAATCCGAATTGAAGCGCTACAGCTAATAATAACAACCCTATGACAAGTTCTGACAACCATCGGTACTTGGTTGTTTCAGAAAAATTTGCCACAATAATTGCTGATGGGGCTACCGCAAACAAATAGCCTCCTAGGTGCATGTGCGCACTTAGAAACATGATGGCAATACCTAAAAAAACTGCCAAAATAAGGACTAAAAAGTTGGGGTTATTTATTCGGTTTTGAAGAACTCCTTTTATGACGTATGTGAAGGATGCAACTAAAATGATTGCTAGAAATAAAAGGAAAGCTCCTTGTGTAAATACAGAATTAAAGTTAAACGTTTCAAAACTAAAAACGGGTAGGTACTCGGCATAACTTGGAAAAACACCTTCCGTTAATAACTGAAAACATGAAAGAACTGTCACTACTGTTAAAACCCCTAAAAAAGGAATCAAGATGTTTTTTATTTGGGCTACTGAATAAAAAAGTATCCCCATAAATAAAAGACCAAAAAATAAAATAGCCCAGGGTTCAAAAGTAGCTGCAAGACAAATCCACATAGAGGCATCAAATAGCTTTTTTTTAATATTTGTTTTGGTCCTTAAACTTATTATTCTTCTGAGCGAGAATACTACAAAAAGATTAGAAATGAGTATTGAGTTCACCTCTAGACTTGAAGGAATAAGTCCAATAAACAAACAAAAATAAAGTGCCGCAAAACTGTTTTTGTGGGTTAAGTTGTTTTTAGTGACTATAAAAACTAGTGTAATAAAAGACGCTAGCACCACGAATAGGTAACCTACTTCTTTTGCAGAGTTTCCGAGGTTTATGGCTTGGTTACCTTCAATAATTCGTTGGTATGAAAACACAAAAGTTAATACAATTATGAAAATTATATAGTGAATTGGTTTAGATGTTTTAAAAAAGCTTGTAATCATATAAAGTGTTGACTATATTTGCCACGTAAATATAGGGTTATTATAAAAATGTCTTGTAACTTTTATTAATCAACAGTATAAATAGACACTTTATTACCTGAAAACTTTAAACCACATTATAATGAAAGATTTTTTTAACGCCATTCAAGACCTTTTCGAAACTGTATTATTAGCTCCTTATGATGCTTTAAGAGCGCTTGAGTTGGAAAACTGGTTTGGCGCCAACATCGTAACGTGGATCTTTATGGGAATTGGAGTGGTTGCTTTTGTGTATTGGATGTTACAGTTAAAGTCTTTCAACGATAATAATGAAGAAGATAAAAGCATCTCTTCTCATTCTTATTTATAAATCGAATCCAATATCTTTTCGATAATTCATGCCTTCAAACTTGAGTTGTTCTATTGATTTGTAAGAGGTGCCTAGGGCGGACTCTATATCCTTACCAAAAGATGTTATTGCCATAACTCGACCTCCAGAGGTCACAATCTTTCCGTCTTTTTCATTTGCTCCTGCATGAAATACAATTGAATTTTTAATCGTATCTAAACCTGTAATTTCTTTCCCTTTTTCATAAGCTTCCGGATACCCTCCTGAAACAAGCATAACTGTTACTGCGGTTTGCGGATCTATTTCAATGTCGACTTCATCCAAGCATTGTTTGTCTATCGCTTGAAAGATTTCAACCAAATCCGTTTTTAATCTTGGTAAAACAGCTTCAGTTTCTGGGTCACCCATTCGGACGTTATACTCAATTACAATAGGTTCGTTATCTACAACTATAAGGCCTATAAAAATAAACCCTTTATAGGGAAGTTGATCCTTAGCAAGGCCATCAACAGTTGGCTTTACGATCCGGTCTTCTATCTTCTTTAATAAAACCTCATCAGCAAAAGGGACTGGAGATATAGCGCCCATTCCGCCCGTATTTAGGCCTGTATCCCCATCACCAATCCGTTTATAATCTTTGGCTGTAGGGAGTAGTTTATAGTTTTTACCATCTGTTAAAACAAAACAACTTAGCTCGATGCCGTCTAAAAATTCCTCAATAACAACCTTAGCGCTTGCCGATCCAAATTTTGAATCTACTAACATGTTTTTCAGTTCTTGTTTAGCAGCATCTATTTCAGATAATATAAGTACCCCTTTTCCTGCGGCCAAGCCATCGGCCTTTAACACGTAGGGCGGTTTTAAAGTCTCTAGAAATGCATATCCAGCCTCTAAATTATCTTTCGTAAAACTTTCATAAGCAGCTGTTGGGATTTTATGACGGTATAAAAATTCTTTGGCAAATTCTTTACTACCTTCAAGTTGTGCTGCGGCTTTTTGTGGGCCAATTACAGCAACGTGTTGTAGTTGTGGGTCATTTAAAAAAAAGTCGTAAATCCCTTTAACCAAGGGATCTTCAGGGCCCACAACAACCATGGAAATTGAGTGCTTTAAAACCTGAATTTTGATGCCTTCAAAGTCTGTGACTGAAATGTCTAGATTGGTGGCTAATGTTGCTGTGCCTGAGTTTCCAGGAGCAACAAAAAGGTGTTTACATCGTGGACTTTGAGAAACTTTCCAAGCAAATGTATGTTCTCTACCGCCTGCGCCTAATATTAAAATATTCATGATTGAATTTGAGTTAATACGCTTTTTCTTCTCCGTTCATGGTGTTGAAAAAGGTTTGAAAAATAATTTTTAAGTCTAAAAAGAACGACCAGTTTTCAATATAAAAAATGTCGTGTTGTACGCGACCGATAATGTCTTTATCAGATTCTACCTCGCCTCTAAACCCACTTACTTGTGCTAGCCCCGTAATGCCTGGTTTCACAAAATGGCGCACCATAAATTTATCGATTTTTTTGGCATACATTTCTGTGTGACTTAGCATGTGTGGTCGTGGCCCTACAACGGACATATCTCCCAAAAGGACATTGAAAAATTGAGGCATTTCATCAAGGCTTGATTTCCGAAGAAATTGTCCAAATTTGGTGATACGAACATCTCCTCGCGTAACTTGAACTAAATCTGCTTTGGCGTTGGTAACCATAGATCTAAACTTAAAACAGTTGAACGATTTGTAATTGTATCCGTTTCGTAGTTGGGTAAAAAACACAGGACCTTTAGATTCTATCTTAATAATGAGCGCGATAATAGGGGTTAGCCAGGACAGAACAAATATGATTATAGTTAATGAGAATACAATGTCGAAAGTGCGCTTTAGGAAAAGACTAAAAGGATCATCGAGGGGAATTGTTCGGAACGTTAGAATTGGTATAATTCCATAATAATCGTGTTGTAATTTTTTAGAAAGGACTTTTGAGCGGTCTGGAATGAATTTAACAACTTTAAGGTTATTATCCGCATAGTTTACAACAGCTAAAACATCCTCGTTACTTAGTTCTGAAATAGAGCAAAAAATCTCATCAATTTCTTCGTTAGTGATATAGGTAAATAATGCTTTTAAATCTAACTTAGAACGGTCTTTAAAACACACTGTTTTTTTGTTTTCAAAACCATAACCCGGGGTTTGCATCAGAAATTTTTCTAGCGATTTAGCTTGGGGTGTTTGACCTAAAATAATTGTTTTTCGAATGTTTCCTTTAAAAATTGAGCGGTATCTTTTTAATAAAAAATACATCAAGTATTTGAAAAATGTGATGCAAAAAAAAGTAACTAGAACGTATTTAAGAATGATTACTGGAGAAATGTTGAGTGTAAGATTAATTCCTGAGTACGTAAATACCAATAAGCTAAAAAGTAGAACCTGTCTAAAAAGTAATTTGGAGATTCTTATGACACTAGAAAACCTATGAACTTCATAAAACCCAGAGACTAAAGCAGCAGCCACCCAACCAATAGAAATACTTAAAACAAAGCTTAGAGGTGGAATTTCTTTAAACAAATAGAGAAGTCCAAGACCATTTATAAGCGCCAAATCGATGGTGTATGAGATCGGTTTTATAAATCCTGAATATCGGCCGTGCTTGAATAAACTCACTTAGTTTTTTATGTGTTTCGAGAAATCTTTGTGATCAATCTTAGTTAATTTTTCTTCGGACAAATTCTGAAAATATGTGTACGTCATTTTCATCCCATCGCTTCGAGTTATTTGAGGTGACCAATTTAATACTTTTTTAGCTAATGTAATATCTGGTTGCCGTTTTAAAGGATCATCTTCTGGAAGCGGTTTAAAAGTTATCTTTTGGTTTGAGTGTGTTAATTTTAAAATTTCCTCTGCAAATTCAATAATGGTGAGTTCATCAGGATTCCCTAAATTAACGGGGGGTGAATAGTCACTGAATAATAGCCGATAGATGCCTTCAATTAAATCACTAACATAACAAAAAGAACGTGTTTGGGTGCCTTCGCCAAATACAGACAGGTCTTCACCCCTCAACGCTTGTCCCATAAAGGCTGGTATGACACGTCCATCGTTCAGACGCATTCGAGGTCCGTAGGTGTTAAATATGCGCGCAATACGAGTTTCTAAGCCATGAAATCGGTGGTAAGCCATTGTTATGGCTTCTTGAAATCGCTTGGCTTCATCGTAAACACCTCTTGGCCCAATAGTATTAACATTTCCAAAATAATCTTCATTTTGAGGATGTATCAAGGGGTCTCCATAGACTTCAGATGTTGAGGCAATAAGAATTCGGGCGTTTTTGGCTTTAGCTAACCCCAGAAGATTGTGCGTTCCTAGGGAGCCTACTTTAAGGGTTTGGATAGGGATTTTAAGATAATCTATGGGGCTTGCAGGAGAAGCAAAATGTAAAATATAATGTATCGGTTCTTCAATGCTTATATGAATGGTAACATCGTGCTCTATAAAATGAAAATTGGGGTGGTCAAATAAATGCTGAATATTGTCCTTATCTCCAGTGATAAAATTATCCATGGCTAAGACTCTAAACCCTTCATCAATAAAGCGATCACATAAATGGGATCCTAAAAATCCTGCAGCTCCTGTGATTAGTATGGTTTTGGGCATAAAATTGTTTAAATATTTTACAAAGGTAAGAAAATATTATGCTAAGATAAGTTGTGAGTTTTTATAAATTTTAGATGCAATAAAAAAGGGTGCTCTAAAAAAACCTTGACTACGTTGCTTGACTCCGGTACATTTTTTTTAACGTATGTTTTATATTAAAATCATTTGTAAAATCCCCAATTATATGAGTCATTTTTTTAGTAGACCCTTTCAAAACTCTGATTTCGTTGGGTCTTACAAACTTTGGATTAACCTCTACATTGATTGTATATCCAGCGATAGTACTCATAGCATTTAAAATATCATTAATACTTATAGCGTTCCCACTACATACATTTACAATTTCTGAACGCGTGATAGAAAGCATAAGTTCGGTGTAGCTTCTAATTACAAAATCAACATCATTAAATTCTCTCAGTACATCAATATTCCCTAACTCTATTTTTTCTTTACCAAGCTTATAGTGGGATAAGATTTTAGGAACTAAAAAATGGGGGTCTTGGCCAATTCCTGTATAATTAAATGGTCTTGAAATAATGATATTTAATTTCTCAAAATATGGTTTAATCATGTTTTCCATGACTAGCTTACTGTTGCCATAATGGTTTACAGGCTTAGGACACATTGTTTCATTCAACTCCCCTTCAACATTTCCATAAACTGTGGCGCTACTTGCTATCAGTATTTTGTTAAGACTATAATCAAGTTTCTGTATTGCATTCAATAAATTTATGGTACCAAAAACATTAACCGTGTAGATGTTTTCTTGGTTTTTTGAAGCGACAAAAGAAATAGCTGCTAAATGGATCACATAATTTGGCTTGACTTTGTTTAGTACGTCAAACAGTGCGTTTTCATTTAAAATGTCACATTTAAAATGATTGGAGACATTCGTTTCATCTAAAGTAGAGCCATACACTTGAAAGCCTTTTCCTAAAAGGTGTTTCTCTAAATGTTTCCCTGTGAATCCGTTAATTCCAGTTATAAATACTTTTTCTTTAAAAGGTGCCTCCATTTTTGTTTCTTTCAATGTCGCTTTTTACCATCATTTCACATAATTCCTCCAAAGTGGTTTTAGCTTCCCAATTTAAAATATTTTTAGCCTTAGTAGGGTCTCCAATTAATAATTCTACTTCTGCAGGACGATAAAACTTCGGATTAATTTTCACTAAGACCGCTCCTGACTCAGCATTAATTCCAACTTCATTTTCATCTTCACCCTCCCATCTCAAGTGAATATTAACCGCTTTAAATGCCATTTCAACAAAATCACGAACCGTTTCTGTTCTTCCTGTCGCCAACACAAATACATCCGATTTTTCTGCTTGCATGATTCGGTACATCCCTTCAACATAATCTTTTGCAAAACCCCAATCTCTTTTTGCATTAAGATTCCCTAGCTCTATAACATCTAATTGTCCTAATGATATTTTTGCTACAGAATCTGTGATTTTGCGAGTCACAAATTCTTTTCCTCTAAGTGGTGATTCGTGGTTAAACAATATACCGCTTGAAGCAAATAAGTTATATGACTCCTGATAATTTAGTGTTGACCAGTGTGCAAATACTTTTGCAACTCCATAAGGGCTTCTAGGGTGAAATGGGGTGTCTTCGGATTGTGGTATTTCTTTAACTTTACCAAACATTTCTGATGTGGATGCTTGATAAAATTTAATGGTTGGGTCAATTGTTCGAATTGCTTCTAAAATATTCAATGCCCCGACTCCAGTAATATTGGCTGTTGCAATTGGCTGAGTAAAAGACACGCCTACAAAACTCTGAGCTGCTAAGTTATAGATTTCATCGGGCTTTACTTCATTGATGATTCTGTAAGCGCTCGATAAATCTATTAAATCATATTCTAATAAAGTTAAATTTTCATGCTGATCAACACCTAGTTCCTCTATTCTCCAAAAATTGGTAGAGCTAGTTCTTCTATAGGTTCCGTAGACTTGATATCCTTTTCCTAATAAAAGTTCTGCTAGATAGGCAGCATCTTGTCCTGTAATTCCCGTTATTATTGCTTTCTTCATTTTAGCTATTTTCTTTCCAATTAATATATAGTCTTTCTATTGTTCTTTTAAATTCTTTTTCAAACCGATCTTTACTAAACCGTTCAGCGTTTGTTCTTATTACTTTTTTATCAAAAAGCGTTTGGGTTTTTTCAAAATAATTAACCGCTTTCAACAGTGAAGATATTGTTTGCTCTTTAAAAAAGATACCTGTGACCTTTTTACCATTAAAATCCTCTTCCGGAGATACCCCTATAATTGTTTCTAAAGCACCACCTTTTCCATAAGCAATAACAGGAACTCCGCAGGCTTGAGCTTCAATTGGTGCAATCCCAAAATCTTCTTCGGCTGCAAATATAAAAGCTTTTGCGCGTTTAATCATACCTAGCATCTCATCTTTTTCAACATACCCTTTAAGTTCAACGTTAGAACTTGCTAGATTTTTTATTTTTTTAAAATCTGGACCATCCCCTATGACTATTAATTTTTTATTGGTTTTTGAAAATGCCTCAACAATTAAATCAATTTTTTTATACGGAACCATCCTTGAACAGGTTATATAATAATCACTTGTCTCAGTGGTTAAGGTAAATGAGTATGTGTCAACAGGGGGGTAAATAACGATAGCGTCTTTATTGTATATCTTCTTTATTCGTTTGGCGACATACTGAGAAATCGCAATATAATGATCGGGTCTGTTGGCGGTTGAAAAATCCCACGCTCTAAGTTTAAATAAAAAATATCTTGCTAAAAGTCCTTTGATTCCTGAATCTAATTTTGATTCTTTAAGATATTGATGATACAGATCCCATGCATATCTAACTGGAGAGTACACATAAGCAATATGAAGTTGGCTAGGCGTTGTTAGAACCCCTTTTGCTACTGAAGAAGACGATGATAGTATTAATTCATAATCACTTAAATCAAACTGTTCAATCGCAAAAGGGAAAAGGGGTAGGTATGTTCTGTACTTTTTTTTCCAAAACGGCAGTTTTTGAATAAAAGAATTCTTCGTTTTTTTTCCTTTAAGTATGAGGTCTCTATGGGGGTCCGATAAATCATCTATCAAAGAAAAATGATCAAAGTCATCCCAAATATTGGTAAAACTCTCCACACATCTTTCTGCGCCACCATAGACTGTATACCAATCATGAATTAATGCTTTTTTCATTTTCTTTCAAATTTTCTTGAAGTACAAAAATACAGTTAATCATCGAGAAAACAACAATTCAAGTATTTCTAACTAAAATATTTTCTGTAAAGAAGCAGAGATAAAACAAGATTAATAGTGTAAACTGGTTCCAGTTTTTAGAGACGTAAGCGGTTCTTAAGTAAAACCCAAAATAATATAAAATAATAATTGTGCCAACTAACCCAAAAGCACACAAATAATGGAAGTACTGATTGTGCGTATTATAACTTTGAACGTCAAAAGCACTCGTGTTAAATTCTTCATAACATTGGGATAGTCTTTTTTCTATATCTCCTGCTCCATGACCAATTAGTAATTCGTCTTTAATTATACTCAATGAACACTTATATATTACCATTCTAATATTAAATGAATTAAAGTATAACCCTTCAGGATAAATCTTTTCAATAGTAACGAATTGGGGCTTCCTTTGTTTTAATGGTGAGAGGTAAACAACAGTCTCTACAAGAAAAAATAACAAAATAATTGAAGTAATAATTTTTCTTTTATCTAAGGGTTTTAGAAAAATAATAATAAAAGAGACTAAAAACAATGAAATAAAAACTCCTCTGCTTCCAGAAATTACAATGCCTAAAATGTTAATAAAATAAATCAAAAATGTTAAAAGTTTACTTTCAAACTTATTAAAGACGAGTAATACTACTCCAATGGCTAAAAGCAACGAAAAGTAAATAGGATGTTCTCCAATTAAATAAGTGCTTTGTATGTTTTTTCTAACTAAATCAGATATCGGGATTGAAACATTCTCAATCTTAAAAAAACATTTTAAAGGGTTAAAAGAGACAATAAACTAGTTGAGAGAATAAATAATTTTATAAAGAAAACTATTTCTTTATTATTTTGAAGAGGTTTTAAGACTAAAAAAATTAATGGAAATATTAAAAAGGATAATGTATACTCGACATATTTAAGACCACTAGCAATATTATCCGTCCAAAGTAAAGAAATTACATATAAAAATAAAACAGCCGAGTAAGGGAAAATGATTTTAATACTCTCTATAATTGTTAATGATTTTAGCTGTTTATAGTCACAACTAACTAATGTCCCTAACGCTCAAGCTATAATCGATATATTTACTAGCTTATTCAAATACAGAGGCATCAGAGCTGGGCTGTAAATAAGACATCTACTTGTTTTTTTAAACATTTTTAATCACATTAACTAACAATCGAACGCTATTATCCCAAGTAAATTTTTCACATGTTTTATAGCCTTCATCAACTAGTTTATTATTTAATTTAGTTTCTTTTAAAACTTCCTCTAATCCGTTACTAATTGAGGATGGAGCTAATGGGTCTACAAAAAATGTACTGCCTTTAAAAAGCTCTTTATAAACTGGGATGTCCGAAACTAATGTTGGAACTCCATTAGACATTGCTTCTAATACCGGTAAACCAAAACCTTCATATAATGAAAGACTCGTAAATAGTTTTGCATTTTTATATAATGCTAATAATTGCTTGTCCGAAACACGCCCTACTAATTTAATTTTTTCATTTAATTGTAAATCTAGTTGCGAGAAAACACGGTTTTTACCTCCAACAATATACAAGGAAATATTTTTATTTTTTTTACTATAGATATTGAATCCTTCAATTAACCCTGCCAGATTCTTTCTGGGATCCATAGAAGAAACTGATAAAATATAATTTTCTTTATTACTTACATAAACATCTTCGGTCGATAATTTATTAAACCCACAATAAATAACGAATATTTTATCTCTATTTACAAAACCATAATGTTGCAATATTTTTTTCTTGGAGAAATTACTAATTGTAATTATAGCTTTTGATGAATTCAAAAGCTTAGGAATTAAAAAATTATATACCAAGGAATATTTCCAATCAAACCACTCTTTATTGTCTGCAAAAGAGGTGTCTAGTAATGAATATATTTTATTTTTATAAAACCATGGGGCTAAATTAGTTAAGTTAATTAATAGAGGTGAACCTCTTTTTCTTAAATATAAAGGAAGTTCTACTTGCTCCCATAGATACCCTTGTTGGCAGCCTATAACTTTGGCTTCTAAAAACTTCGCTTCTTCTTCGTGAATGATGTTTTTGGGACATAAACAGATTATCTGACCATTGTAGGTTTCTTTTAGCCGCTTAGAAATTTCGATAGCAAATCTTTGCACACCTGTCAAGGGCTGAGTTAAAAACCTTGCATTAATTATTATCGTTGTTTGTTTGTTCTGTTTCATAAAAAAAATAAAATAAATATATAATATAAGAAAACATAAAAACACCTCTAGTTCTTGCAAATAGGTTTTCACTAAAAAAACTTAAAATAAAATAAATAAAAACTACACACCCTAACAAACTCCGTTTTTTAAACAGTGCTAAAAACAGATATACAAGAAAAGTTAAAAATGTGATTGCGCCAATGATTCCAGACGAAATCATAAACTCTAAGTACTGATTATGAGAGTTATATTTAAATTCCCCTAATGCATTTCGCGTACATAAAAAGAGCTGTTCTTGAATATCTCCAATACCATGGCCAAAAATTGGACTATTTTTAAAAACTTCAAGTACACAAGAGTAAATCTCAAACCTAGTTTTTAATGTGCTTTTGTCGCTCAATGAATTGAAAGAACCATTTGAAATTAGTTCAATAACTTCATTAAACCTGAAACCTGAATATGATTTTTGGATAATAGAAACAGCAACAATAATTGAAAGCATTAAAACTAATGTCTTATACTTTTTAAATAAAATAATTAAAACGGTAACACAAATTATTACTGACAAAATGGACATTCTCGCTGATATAAAAAATAGAATAGACAGATTTAATGCAAATGAAAGAAAATAGATTAGCTTATAAGGCGTTTTAATTAATGAGGAGGAGAGAACATAATAAAAAGAAAAAACACTAGACAAACCGCACAGTAACCCACAATATACAGGGTGCATATATATAATCTCGTGTTCGAATAAATATCTAAGATGAATAAATGTTAATTGAGTTTTAAAATCAACTGGATAATACAGAAATAGGGATATAATACCATATAAAGAAAAAAGAGAACAGCATAAAACAAAAAACTTAAGAGCTCTAGTTTTAAAGTTTTTTCTTAAAAAAGGTCTTTGAATTCCAAAACAAAGCGGTATTAGTAGAAGTGGTATCCTTTTGATAATTTGATCAAATCCTCTAGTTATCTGTTCGGTCCAAAATAATGAGACTACAACGATTAATATAGGAATTGAAATTATAAGAAGATCTTGCTTGCTTGGTAATAAGTCTAGTTTTGCACTGTTTTTAGTTTTAAAAAAAATAATTGCTGAAACAACAATATAAACTCCAAGAGTTATACTAAGTACGGTGATTGAAATAAATAAGGAGATAATAAGTAATCCATTAATTACTTCTAACAAATTGGCTCTATTTTTCATTAACAGCATTTTTTAGATTTAATGATAAAACAATTGCTAAGATAATCCAGTAATAATGAAAATTATACTGTTGATAAAAAACACCCTGTAATAATATTAATAATAGAATTGGAAATAACTTAATTTTACTTTTTTTGTTGTGCAAAAAAGGGAAGAAAAGAATGCAATAATACAGTATAAACCCTAACATCCCTGTTTCGAAAAAAACACTAATATATTCGGAATGAAAATTTGCATATTTCCATTTATTACCAACTCCTTTGAGAAGGTCATAAGCAAAGTATGGTGAAGAAGAAAATCCACTTCCAAAAAAAACTGTACCTAAAGACTTAATCGTTTCTTGAAACCCTAATTCTAATAAAGAATTGTGTATATTGGTTGAGCCTTTTGATGTCAAACGAATTATTATTGCCTTCTCAAAATAATCCCAGAGTCCAAAAACCTTTAAAGCTCCAAGAAAACTAACACAACCTGTCACAAAAATTGAGATTACAGTCAACGATTTTTTAAGAGAAAATTTAGCAAAAGAGAGATTAAAAACAAAAAGAGTGACAAGAAATGCAGCTATTGCAGATCGGGAAATAGTTAATACAATAAACAGGATCATTAGTGCATTGTTTTTTTTATTACTGATTTTTAACATCCGAGACAAAAAAAACAAAAAAGAAAAATAATAACCACAAACATTTGGGTCGATGAATCCGCCTTCTAATCTGGGAAAATAAAAACCGACGCTATGGGGTAATGGGTTAATGAATCTCCAAGCCTCCCACGAATCAGCATAAAAATGAAAGCCATTAAAAAATAGAACAAATTGAATGCTTATCCAAATCAAATGAGTTGTTATCGAATATTTTATCCATTGGCGTAAAATATGTGTCTTTTTTGTGTGAGAAAACTGATTAAAAAGAACCAAGAAAGCTATTGAAGATAGTATAATTTCAAAAAATAAAACATATCGTTTAAATTGTAATGATCCGTGGTAATTAAAAATAATGGTTATGAAAAAATATAAAAGCAAAATAAATAACAGTGCGGAATAAACTGCTAATGGAAGTTGAATGTTTATTTTATTAAATTTCTTTATAAGAAAAAGAAAAATTATCACTAAGGATAAAAAAAAAGGGGGTGTACACAAAAAAGAAAATGACCCTACAGCTAAATCTACCCTAAAAAAACTAAGAGATATTAGAAACGCTATCAAGATTTGCTCGATTTTAATTTTCATTTTTTATAAGATCTTTAATTAAGCAAAAACTCCTATTAAAATTTAATCCTAAAAATCGCTTGAAAATCGCAAAAAAAACGCCTAAATACACTGTGGTTAGAGATTTCTTATTATAATTTTTTGCAAAATTTATTCTATTTATAACTGAATATTTATCAGAAATATAACTCTTTTTATTTGATCCGATGCTTACCCCTCCTTTATGATAAACCAAACAATCATCAAAATAGGTTGTTTGATACTGAGACTCTCCTTTTTTAACCCAATCTAATTCTTCAAAATAAAGAAAGTATTCTTCGTTTAATAGTCCTAGAACTCTTAACACTTCTGTAGATAAAAACATGGCCGCTCCAGCTGGATAATCAATTTTTGCTTTACTTTCTAGAGCTTTTAAGTCCTCTAAACTCACACCTGCAAGAACTTGTTTTGTGAGCCCAAAAAACGTGCTGTAGACACCTCCGACAGATTGGACTTTCGTTGAATTATTGTATTCTAATAACGTACATCCAACAAGTCCGATACTTGGATCTGTTTTGTAATTTTTTATGAGGCTTGTAATTGTTTCTGGAGGAATGACTGTGTCATTATTAAGCAAAAAAACGAACTCTCCAGTTTTGTTTAGTTGTAGTGTTTTTTTTAAAGCAATATTATTTGCAGCTGCAAAACCTTCGTTATTTTTAGCCTTTATAATAGTAAGGGGGGTTGTAGTTTGACTTGTGTAGAATTCTTCCTCAGAAAGTAAAAAACAGTCTAATGGCTTTGCTATTTCTGGAAAAACTAATTCTGGAAAAAGTGATTGATTGACATTTAAGGCTCCTTTTGCCCATTCCTCCAACTTTTGAATGGAAGTGTTATCAGGCGAATTGTCTACAACAATGACCTCTAAATCTTTATGATTTGATTTAAAAACACTTTCAAGACATTCAATTGTGTCGTGCCAGTTTTTGTAATTAATAATCAGAACGGTTACTTTCAATACTTAAATTCTTTTTAACATTCCTAAAAAATTTTTGATCAATCGCAATGGGTTTTCTTTTAATGACGCCTTAATTAAGGCATTAATATTATAATTAGGTGTTGATCTACCAACTAATTTTAAAGCAAACAATCTAGCTAATAGGTTCTGTTTTCTTTGTTTTTGATAAGGTTGCATTTGTGCTATTTCTGAGCTGGAAAAATTTTTACCAGACATGGTAATGTATCCAGATTTCACAACATCTTCTAGTAACTGTTTCCCATTTGTGTTTCTAGTGATTACTAAACTTATGCCTTTTTTTTCTTCAAACGAAGGGTACCCGTTTTCTGAAGCTTCCCAAGCATCGGCACATGTTATATCAGCGAATTCTCCAGTGCCATCCGCACATATTTTGCAGCGAAACTGTAAATGCTTATTTAGCACGGTTCCCCAAGATTCGTTGTAAGTCATTTTATGAGTGTTACTTTTATTGTCCTCAATTTTAAAATACCCTGGCCAGCCTTCGCCCCTGTATCTCAATGAGACAATATCTTTCTTTTGTACTTTAAATTGTTCAATGATTTTTGTTGTGGCTACTTGGCTTGGAACGCCAGCACACATAAAAGAAAGAAGGTGCTTAATCTTTGTTTTGGCCTCTTCATTTTTTTTCATAAAATTTCGAACCCCAACAATATCACATGGTTTACCTATAATTGCAATTGAAGTATGTGCTTTTAAAATCTCAACAAGATTAATCAAAGTGGCTGAAGGCGCATATCTTGATCCGGCATTGCTAAGAACCTCTTGGCTAGTATAGCTTGTTTTGTAAGTGTTGAGATAGGGCTCTGTTTCTGAAGGTCCAATATGTAATACACACTCAACTCTCTTTTTGTCTAGTAAATAAGATGCAACTGCTGTTAACCCGCCTCCAGACGATCCTGAGTATCTTACTTTTTCGTTATTTGCATGTCCTGAAGAAATAGACAAAAAAGGACCCCATAGTGGGTCGTGATTTGTAGGATCCTCATGCTTGGCATTAATTCCTGGACATATTTCTTCGAAAAAATTATTCTCTGATTTGGTTAATTCTTGTTTAAAAGTTGGTCTCAAAAAACCTTCATTGTTATAAGAAACAGCAACTTTTTCAGTTCCGAAAACAGACTCACAAATACCACAGCCGGCACATAGATTGTCTTTTAATACTTTGCTACTCATTCTTTATCCCTATTTTCTAAACTCAATTGTTCTCTCATGTTTTCTTTAAGTAAAACGGACTTAATCTCCTTTTTTAAAGAAATAGCAACTAGTATCTTGTTTATCAATTCGTCTAAATTGTCCTCTTTTAAATGATTAACGTCAAATACCAGCTCTTGTTGTTTAAACATTTTGAATGTCCCTTCAAATTTATAACTATAAGAGAGTCCAATTGTTGGGACTGAGGTAGACAATGCCGCGATACATGAATGCATACGTGATCCCATAAAAAAGACTGTTTTAGAAATAACATATTTCAACTCTTGAGCAGAGTAGTCCTGATCAATAAAAGAAATTTTACTCGCTAAGTCAGGATTATCTTTTACAAATTTTCTGGTTCCTTCCAAGTCATCTTCAACGTTAGGGGAAATAGAATTATAAGTATGTGGAATCAACATAACCTCATAGCCCTCCTTAAGAATCCTATCGACCAGCTGTTTTAAAAAAACAGGGTAATTATTATATTTACCATCTAGACTTTTGTATCTATTTAGGTACATCAATCCGCTGACATTAATACCAACTGTGTTGGGCTTTACCTCAACAGGTATTTCTTTAGGATTCATGTATACCGCCATGTCTATTGATAATTCTTTTTTAACCCCTATTTTATCTAAAAAATCAAAGGCCTTTATATCTCGCACATATAATTTATGAAGTCTTTTTAAAATGTGTGCTCCTAAAAATTTACCAATAACGGTGTCAAAAGGACCTAATGTTTGAGGTAAAAAAACAAGCGTCTTTTTCCAGCTAAGTATTAATTTTGAATCTGTAAAGTGTCTGATTATTCTTCTAGATCCATAAATATCACTAAAGCTATCGCCTTCATTTATATCAAAAACTATATCGCTAGATTGTATCAGTTCTGAAACTTCAAGCTTTGATGTTACGCCAAAAAACCTATAAAAGTAAGCTTCTTTTAAAGACCTTAAAATTTCATGTTTTGTGAAATAACATAATTTTACTTTTACAATTTCACCTGATATGGTTAACTCCTTTTCATGAGTCGTTTGCTCTCCAACGCATAGTAACGATATTTTCGCATTTTTGTAATTATTATTTAAAAGCGTAATCGCTCCTACCCCTAAGGCATTTACCCCTTTGTTGTCGCTTTCTAGAGATGCTCCTAGAAGAAGAATATGTTTAACGTTCATCCGTTTCTTTTTAATTTTTAGACAATTCTAGTTTATAAATTTTGATGTATTTTTTCACATATCTGATTGTAGAATACGTGTATAATATAATATATGAGCTTGCCAACCCGTTAATTCCATAGAAGTGAGTTAATAATAATCCGAAAAATATTGAAATCAAAATAAACTCAACGTGGTATTTTGCCTTCTCTCTTTGTAGCTTTAAAACAACCATTATCACAGCGGTTATTGAGGCAAACATAAATATCATATTTGCGAAAAGTAATAAAAGCAAAGGGGTGTACGCCTTCAAATATTCTTCTTTTTTGTAAACAAATATCAACAAATCCTCTCCAAAAATTATAAATAAAATCAATATTACTAAATTAACTGAAAGAATTTTTATTCCTGTTTTTTTTAATGCTTTTGTAAGTTCTAATATGTTGTGTTTATGGGCTAAAAACTTAACGTATCCTTCTTGAAGTAACGAGACTGAAACTAACAATAGTATATTGGCAATAGAAAAAGCCGTTTGATACTGTGCAATAATTTCTGGTTCTAAAAGAAAAGAGCCAATCACTGTTGGTGCCATCATATATACAGGAATCGTGATCATTGAGATTCCATAATATTTTAAATCTAAAAATCTTGTTTTAACAAAGAAAATTGATTTTTTAATAGAGCTAGTTTGAAACTTAATTCTTAATAAATGAACGATCAGTATTATCGTATAAGCTATATTTATAAAGATAAAATAGGAGTAGATTTTATAATTAAACAAATAACATAAAAAAGAAAGCATAATAACTGAAGCTCCAGAAACTATATTTGTAATCGACATTATTTTTAGTTTTTTTTCTACTTGGTAATATGCTAAAAGGATATTATAAATACTTGTTTCTAAAAATATTTTTATAAGTACTAAAGCCGCAAGTATGGAGTCATCTTTAGGAAAAAAACAAAGTCCTATAAAAAGTATTATAAATAAGAGAAAAGAGACCTGAAGGAAGTTAGAGCTATTTATTTTTAGTAATCTATTATCTTCTGAATTGACTAATAGATACTCACTAAAACCAAAATTAGTAACCAATAACAAAACTCCAATTATATTTATATAGGCAGAATAAGTGCCAAACACAGAGACAGGGATGGTTCGCGCTAATAATACCAAAAGAAAGTAATTAGACCCTCTTTTTAAAAGGTTAGACAGTGTGAACATTTTTTTATTTATTGCTAGCGATTGCTTTTTTTAAACTATCCTGCCAGTTTCGTGTTTCAATACCCGTAATACTTTTAATTTTAGTTTTATCCATTACGCTATAAACAGGTCGTTTGGCAGGAGTTGGGTAGGCCTCTGTTTTGATGGGAGTCGTTTTTATTTTTAAGTTCGAGCCTTCAAAAATTGCTTTTGCAAAATCATACCAACTCGCTACGCCTTCATTGCTGTAGTGGTAAAGACCAAAACTTCTGATATTAGATGTGATGATTTTTAATATAACGTCGGCTAAATCTCCTGCATAGGTTGGTGTTCCTATTTGATCTGATACAACGCTAATTTCATCACGTGTTTCGGCAAGACGAAGCATCGTTTTCATAAAATTAGCACCATGCTCAGAATATAACCAAGATGTTCTTATAATAAAATGTTTTTTTAATGTTTTCTGTATCTCAACTTCCCCTTGCAGTTTAGAAGCGCCATACACACTGATTGGCTTGGGAATATCTGTTTCAGTGTAAGGTTCTGTCTTATCACCATCAAACACAAAATCGGTCGAAACATGAATTAAAACAGCGCCCTGTTCGTTACAAACAAGTGCTAAATTTTTTGCGCCTTTCGCGTTGATTTCAAACGCTTTTTCGACCTCTGTTTCTGCTTTATCAACTGCAGTATAAGCTGCACAATTGATGCAATAATCTATTTTTTGATTCGTTTTAAAAAACGCCTCTACGTCGTTCAAGTTACAGATATTTAGTTCTTGATAATCGGTATAAATAAAATGTAATCCCTTTTGCTGCTTAGCACGGTCTTTAATACAGTTTGCTAATTGCCCGCTACTTCCAGTTACCAATACGTTGATCATAGGTCTATGTTTGAAAGTGTTGGTAATACTAGGTCTTTTTCAGAAATAATAAATTCTTTAGCAGGTAAGCGCCAGTCAATTCCTAGTAAGGGATCGTCGTAGCGTAGTCCTTTTTCTGAAGCCTTGTCATAAAAATTATCACATTTATAAGAAAATATAGCAGTTTCACTAAGAACTATAAACCCATGTGCAAATCCTCGCGGTACAAAAAGCTGTCTTTTGTTTTCTTCGGATAACTCAATTGAAAAATGCTTAGAAAATGTAGAAGACTCTTTTCTCATGTCAACGACCACATCTAAAACCGTTCCTTTTACAACGCGCACCAATTTGGCTTGTGCATAGTCTCCACTCTGAAAATGCAAGCCTCTTAAAACCCCTTTTGAAGAAAACGACTCATTGTCTTGAACAAATTTGATTTCTTGACCAATTAATTCGCTGAACTTATTTTGATTGAAGCTTTCAAAAAAATAGCCTCTAGGATCTTTAAAGACGGTGGGGTCTAAAATAAAGCAACCTTTTAGTTTTGTTTCTATTGCTTTCATTCTTTGATGTTCAAAAGTTCCATTAAATTTGTACTGTAACCGCTTTTTAACAAGGGTTTTGCTAATGCTTTTAATTGTGCCTCGTCTATATATCCCATCTCAAAGGCAACCCCTTCAATAGCGCCTACTTTTAAGCCTTGGCGCTGCTCAATGACCTCCACAAATTGAGAGGCTTGCATTAACGATTGAAACGTTCCGGTATCTAACCAAGCGGTTCCTCTATCTAAAATACTGACGCTGAGCTTACCTTGTTTGAGGTATTCCTTATTAACGTCTGTTATTTCTAATTCGCCCCTGTGACTGGGTTTAATGTTTTTAGCGATTTCTACAACCGTGTTATCATAAAAATAAATCCCAGGAACGGCATAATTCGATTTAGGATGTTCTGGTTTCTCTTCGATAGAAATCGCTTTGCCATCTTGGTCAAACTCAACAACACCATAACGTTCTGGATCATTAACTCGATACGCATAAATAATGCCGCCTTCTGGATTATTATTAGCCTGCAAAAGTTTCTCTAAACCTGTGCCATAAAAAATATTATCTCCTAAAATAAGAGCTACTTTATCATCTCCTATAAAATCTTCACCAATTAAAAACGCCTGTGCTAATCCATTCGGATGTTCTTGTACCGCATATTCAAATGTGCAACCGTACTTTTTACCATCTCCTAATAAGTCTTTAAATAAAGGTAAATCTTTTGGTGTTGAAATAATTAAAACCTCATTAATACCCGCATACATTAATGTAGACAGCGGATAATATATCATCGGCTTATCATAAATAGGCATCAATTGCTTACTTACAGACAGTGTTAAGGGATGTAATCGAGTTCCAGAGCCTCCAGCGAGAATAATTCCTTTCATCTTGCGTTAGTTGTATTGTTTATCATAATAGGACTGATAAGCCCCTGTTGTGACGTTCTTTAGCCAAACATCGTTTTCTAAATACCAATCAATGGTAATCGCTAAACCTTCTTCAAAAGTTACGGACGGCTCCCAACCTAATTCATTATTTATTTTTGAAGCATCAATTGCATAACGTAAATCATGTCCTGGACGGTCTTTAACAAACGTGATGAGTTGCTCTGAGTCGCCTTTGGCGCGCCCAAGTTTCACATCCATTTGACGACATAACTCTTTTACTAAATCGATGTTTTTCCACTCATTAAAACCACCAATATTATAGGTTTCTTTGTTTTTTCCTTTGTGAAACACCAAATCAATAGCCTCTGCATGATCTTTTACATACAACCAATCCCTTGTATATTCTCCATTTCCATAAACTGGAAGTGGCGCTTTATTAATAATATTATTTATAAATAAGGGAATCAGTTTTTCTGGAAATTGATTCTGCCCATAATTATTCGAGCAGTTTGTGATTACATACGGCATATCATAGGTTTCTCCATAAGACCTCACAATATGATCTGAACTTGCCTTAGAGGCTGAATAGGGTGAATTTGGATCGTATGGAGTCGTCTCTGTAAACAACCCTGTTTGTCCTAATGTTCCGTAGACCTCATCAGTACTTACGTGATAAAACAACTTGTTATCAAAGTTGTCTTTCCAAGTATTTTTAAAAGCATTCAAAAGAATCGTCGTGCCTATAACATTGGTTTTAATAAACGCTAAAGGGTCTTTTATAGATCTGTCCACATGAGATTCTGCCGCTAAATGAATGACGCTATCAAATTTGTGTTTTTCAAACAATTCATTTATAAAGCTCTCATCCGTTATATCCCCTTTTATAAACGTGTAGTTTGGCTTAGACTCAATGGCTTTTAGATTCTCTAAATTGCCTGCATATGTCAGGGCGTCTAAATTAAAAATATGATACTGTGGGTGTCTTTCTACAAATAGATTGATGACATGTGAGCCTATAAAGCCAGCGCCTCCTGTTATTAAAATTTTCATACACTCTTATTGTACGTTTCTAAAAATTTTAAAAACTCCAATCCTAATAAAATTATCAATGCTCCTAATAACACTATAACCCCGTAATATAACTTGACACTAAGTTTCTTTCCAAAGAGCGTCTTTTTAGTACTTGCAAATCCTGAGTCCTGTTTGTTGGATATCATTTCAACGATATATTGCTTGTCTTGGATGTTTCTTTCAATTTGTACTAATTGATTTCTCAGTTCTAAATCACTTTGATATAAATCGAACTCTTTCGTTTTTTCAGTGTCATTAGACCCTTCAAAAGTAATGCCTATTTCTGAAGATTTATCAGACTTTGAACTCATTTCCAAGACGCGTTTGTACGTGTTTTGAAGAGAGTCAGACTTCACTAAAGCGAGTTCCAAAGCGTTTTTTCTTTGGTTAAGTTCTGCAATGTCTTTGCGCTGCTCGTTTACAAAAAACGGATTCGAGTTAATAGATTCTACAATGTTCTCAAAAACAGACTTGAAGTTACTCCTCTGCGTAGATTCAATACTTATTTGTTGAAAGGTATGCGTATAGTCTTCGTTGTTTTTTAAAAAATCTTCATATTCGATCTTTGTTGCCGCTAAAGAATCTAGCCCTTTCATATAGTTGTTGAACGCCAGAAGTTTTTGGTTCTCACTAACTACAGGTTTTACCTCAAACGATAAAATAGAATTCGCTTTTTCCTCATCTAAGTTTAACGCTTCTCCTAATATTTTATAATCGCTTTGCTTCAATAAATCATTGTAATACCCTACCGAGTTATACAAATTTTCTCCAATCGGATAATTTTGCACTAGTGTTACAGAAGATTGGTATTTAGCTTGTGATGTTTTACTGCTTAAAATTCCGATTCCGATTCCGATAATTCCTGCTACTACAAGAATAATGATGTGTTTCTTGATGAAAAAAACAAACCATATAAATACGGAGAAAAGACCTTTAAAAATGCGGTAAATAAAATTAAAGAAACGATCAAAAGCGGCTCCGATAAGCTTAAAAAGCTGTCCTAAATCTACTTCCTCTGAGTTGTTGGGTGTGTTGGGATTAGTACTCATAATGTATTAGTTAAATATCTGTTGTAAAATTTGTTTCGTAATTAAATAGGTTGGCTTCACACCGCTAGACCCAAGACCTCCTGATGCCAGTGTACTGCCCGTTTCTAAAGGATTATCACTCGCATAATACGCATAGCGTACTTTAACGTTGGGGTTAATACTATGACGAACCTTAGACGCCGCTTGCACTGCCTTTTGATAATGAGCACCTTCCATCTCCAATCCAATAACATTCCACGTGGAATCATGGAAAAACTTTAATAAATCTTTATTCTGTAGCGATGTGCCCAATACAGTTACCATCGTGCCTTCAAAAACCTTCAAATCTTTGGTGTCAAAATCTTCAATGGTTAATTCGTTTTTAAATGGATAATTATCAGCAGTTCCTTCAAAAATATGAGCTGATGGAATCATAATATCGCCTTTGGAGCCTTCTAAAATCCCCGCCTTACCCATTATAGAAATAGAATCCACATTGAGATGGATGTTATTTTCAGTAGTTTTGAAGGGCTTTAATAATTCGTCAATCGTTTCATAAGCTTGTTCTCCAAAAGCGTAATCCATAACAATAATTACGGGCGCCTCTTTTGAAGCGTCAAGTTCATATGCCGTATTTGAAAAATCAATTTTAGCAGAATCAAAAATTTGAACATCTATATTCGTTCCTGAAGTATCTTCTAAAACTATCATACCTTCTTGCAACGCAACTTGTTTTGTTTTATTGCGAAACACTTTATTTTCTTCTTTACTCAACAGCTCATAAACCGTAAAAACATCATGCTTAGCACACAAATCTTTAAGGGCCTTAGGAGCGTGTAAGGTATTCATTACGCTGTGTAGGTTTGCAGAGATAATATGGATGGGGCGATTGATTAATTGGTGTTTTTGAAGTGTTTCTTTTATGGTATTTGCCCAAGCTTCGCCATGAATATGGTGTCCTAGACGTTCTCTTAGAACTGGGCTAAAGCTGATTGTTCGTTTAGAATTATCCACTATTTCTTCGATGGCACGCTTACCTAACCAATAAATCAAATGTAAAAAGTGATCCGGCTGTTTTGGTGTTGAAAACTGGTCATAAACCTCTAAAATTTCTTCAAAAGTTCTCCCTAAAATATTTCCAGTATGTGTAATCGCTAACTCGCGTTCCTTTTGATTTAATTTTTTCTTAGATAGTACTGCCGCTTCTAGCTTTACCCAATCTCTTGTTGTTGACCCTTTGTCGTCAATAATAACACGTTTTGCAATCTTATGAGACTCGATAAATATAAACGTCAAATGTGTCAGAATATCATATATTTCAGAACGTCCACGAGTAATTTCGATATTCATTTGTTCGAAATCAATACGATAACAATTACGACGTCTTTTTGAGGGTACAATTGCTTCAAAATGTGAATTTCCAAACCCTTCAGCACTCGTTAAGTTTATCAATATACACTCTTCAATTCCTACTGGAAGACGGTCAACCACGTAGAGCAAACCTTCTAACTCTGTTTTGTCCCCAGCAATGGAACCATATATTTCGGGGCGTAATTGCAATAACGCTTGACGTAAAGTTTCTCCAGAAACACCCATTGGCTTGTAAAAACCTCGGTTAAATAAATGACGCATAGTTAAATACATCCGTTCAATGGCGTGCGAACTTTCTTGAGCTCGTGTACGAATTAAGTTTTTTGTGTGAGTTTGCTTCATAAGTATCGTGCAAAGATACGTTAATTACCCGAATTATTTTTGGTCAAGATGTCCGCAATTTTTCGATCGTTAGATAGCCGAGGCGTTTTATTTTGCCCTCCTAATTTGCCAATCGTCTTCATATAGTCTTGAAAACCGCCTTTTTTTACCTGAGTAATTTTTAAAGGCTGTAGCACTTTTCCTTGAATTAAATCCAAATAATAACTGTTTTGATGTTGAAGTTCTGCATCAATATGAGCGGCAAACACTTTAAAATCTTTTGGTGGATTTTCAAACTCTATAAACCATTCATGAAATGGCAACCCTTCTGCAGGAGCTATTTGAGGCGCTACTGTAAACTCGCTCACACTTACGTCTGTTGCTTTTAAAGCGCCCAATAGGGCTTGCTCCACTTCCTTCGCTATAACGTGTTCGCCAAAAGCAGAAATAAAGTGTTTAATACGCCCACTCACAATCACCCTAAAAGGCGCTAAAGATGTAAACTGAACTGTATCTCCTATGTTGTATCCCCACAGGCCTGCATTGGTTGAAATAATGATAACATAATTAACTCCAATTTTGACGTCTTTCAATGTTAATCGTAGCGGTGTTGTTTCAAAAAAAGTATCGGCAACTATAAACTCATAAAACATTCCTGAGTCTAACTGAAGTAACATCCCTGGTTCGTTTTGCCGATCCTGAAATGCAAAAAACCCTTCGCTGGCAGGGTACAGCTCTACACTGTCAACCGTTCTTCCAATTAAGCGTTCAAACTTTGAGCGGTATGGCTCATAATTAACCCCTCCAAAAATAAATAGATTGAAATTTTTGAATATCTCCCCCACTTTTTGCCCTTTTTCTTCAATCAGCTTTTCAAAATACATTTGAACCCAAGACGGAATCCCTGCTATAACAGACATGTCCTCGCTTTGCGTCTCTTGAACAATCATATTTACTTTAGTTTCCCAATCCTCAATACAGTTTGTTTCTAGTGAGGGCAGTCTGTTTTTTTGAAGATATTTAGGCACATAGTGTGCTACAATTCCAGACAAGCGCCCAAGCTGTATCCCGTTTTTGGTTTCAAGGACGGGGCTTCCTTGTAAAAAAATCATTTTTCCAGATACAATTTTAGTGTTTCCTGTTTGATGGATATACATTAAGATTGCGTTTTTAGCAGCCTCAATATGCCCAGGCATACTTTCTTTAGTAATAGGAATATATTTAGCTCCCGAAGTCGTTCCAGAAGTTTTGGCGAAATACAACGGCTTCCCTTTCCATAGAATATTTTCTTGCCCTGCAACTACTTTTTCAACGTAAGGTTTCAATGCCTCATAATCTCGTACTGGAACACGGTCTACAAAATCTTGATGTGTATGTATATTTTTAAAATCATGATCAACCCCAAATTGAGTTGTAGCTGCCTGTGAAATTAAAGACTGAAATACCCGTTTCTGAGTATCAATAGGGTTAGAAGCCCATGTACTAATTTTTTTATAAACTCTAGCGGCATACAGTTTTGCAGCAAAGGCTTTTATTGATGGCATTTTGTTGGTTTTAAAAGTCAATAAAGGTGGTTGGGTTCAAAGGAATACCGTTATTCCACAATTCAAAATGTAAATGTGGTCCCGTACTCAATTCTCCTGAAGATCCAGAAATGGCAATCACTTCTCGTGATTTCACAAAATCGCCTTGCACTTTTGTGAGAGAGGAATTGTGCTTGTAAACAGAAATTAATTCTTCTCCATGATCGATGATGATAACATAACTTGCATCTGAAGTCCAAGATGCAAACAATACACGCCCGTCTGCAGTGGCCTTTACAGGTGTGTTTCTAGGAATAACAACATCTACAGCAAAATGTTTTTCATTAACGTCAAATCCAGAGCTTATAGGCCCATTAACAGGGGGGAAGAAGACAAAATCTGTAACGGTTGTCGCTGTGTCAAATAGATTATACTTGTCTTCATTACTTACTTTAGCCCTCAATATTGAATCTGCTTTTGAAGGATTTAAATTTAAGATGTCTGTATCGGCTTGAGCCGCTTTATAAATGGAATCTTTATTTATAACAACCGCACTAACTTCTCCTCGTAAAACTCTTTTAACAGAGCTAATATAGGTGTCATTAGTATTAATCACCTTTAGTAAAGAATCTGTTTTAAAATCCAACTCCAACGCTTGCTGTTGGAGCGCTGTGGAGGAATACCCCGGAATATATTCTCGTACTGGTGTAAACGCAATAAATACAGTAGTAATAGCTACAAGAAAAACAGCGATTATCGACCCTAAAACAAAAACATTTAGGCGCGTTAACTTGAAGGCTAAGCGTTCTTCAAAAGTATCTTCATTTAATACCACTAAGCGGTATTTATGAAGAAGTTTTTTTTTAAGTTTCTTTTTTCTGGCCATTATACTACAAAATTAATTAAAAATTAAGCGATTCTTGTGTTTATAACGGACTAAAGTTTGAAATAACTATTTATTTAATGGATAATTATTAACTTTGTAATCTAAATATATAACATCATGAACATATATATGTTACCCTTAGTTATTGGAGCGCCACAAATTATTTTAATTGTGGTAGTCGTTCTTTTGTTGTTTGGCGGCAAAAAAATTCCTGAACTTATGAAAGGTTTAGGCGGCGGAATTAAAGAATTCAAAAAAGCCAGTCAAGACGAAACAAAGGAGGGCGATAAAATTGAGGATAAAAAAGATTAAATAAACCCTAGCTTTGCCGGGTCTTATTGTTTAATCGATATCGATTGTATAATCGCTTCTACCTCGAAAATGTAGTCGCGTTTTCCAACGGAGGGCGCAAACACAAAACCTTCTGCAATCAAATACCGATTGTTTACCGTGTCTTCTAGCCAATAATTTATAAAAGGTCCGGACATAAAGGCGTCTTTTACTTGCCAAATACTTCGGGTTTCGAAACTATTTAACCCCCCCACTTTAGCATCCCCAAAAAATGGTGTGTATGCTTTTTCAGTTGTCATATAAGTCCCCTCAACAGGACCCGGGATGTATAGCTTTCCAATAGAATCACGTGTTCTTATCACGCGCTTCGCAAGCTCTTCCTTGGTTGTGTTTTCACCAAAAGGAAGCGTGTATACCATCAAATTCACTGTGCCTGTTTTTATATCTCTTCGTATCCATAAAAAATCCTCGGCTTGCTTGGCAATACGATAAATAGATGGAAACTGAATATTGATACCCAGCTTTTTGGAAATGTCGGAAGTATTAAATAATGATTTTTTGGTACGGCGTTGTTTTTCTTCTATCTCTTGTGCTTTAAAAACTTTACTAATCTTATCTTGATTTGTGACAAATTGATCGCTGATTTCCTGATTAGTCATTCCGCTTACCAAAACCATTCGTTGAGGAGAAGCGTAAGGGTTTTTAAAAAATTTGGTAGAGGCAGATTCTCCTTTAATCACTTTCAAAACAAGACGTGTGTTTTTCACAAACCCTGAGAATACTGAAGATGGAATTTGTCGTAATGTAAGCTGCGGCTCGTCTTGTGGTAATCCATATAAAGGCGCTCCAATCGTAGATCGTATGGTTTCGCCAACCGAAGAATCCCATAAGGAATTGTCAATTACAACAGATAAATCATTGATATTTCCTGAAGATTGTGGCTTATAAACCTTCTTAGGGTCTGAAGAGTCACAAGCCGATAGGAGTATAAGTAAACAAAGGGCTTTTAAACAAAGTTTCATCGTTTAGTGTTTTAATTAGAAATAATTAACATCATTCCGGGTTTCAAATGACTGTCCCAAATATCGTTCCAATCTTTTAAATTTTGAAGCGAAATACCTGTTAATTTATTTGAGATGCTCCATAGCGAGTCTCCGGGCTTTACTAAATAGGTGGATTTATTAGTCGTGTTTTTTGAACGTTTTGCAGACGGTCTTGGTTTGCTAGGGGTGTACGCGGTCGGGTTTCGAGAATAGATTGTGAGTCGTTGTCCTATTTTTAAGTCGTTTGTTCTGAGTCCATTCCATTGTTTAATTTGACTTACTCTAACTCGAAAATTTCGAGCGATCTTACCTAAGTAGTCTCCTGATTTAACGCTATACCTAATTTTAGAATCGATTTCGAAAAACTGTGGTAATGGTTTTTCACGTGCTTCAAACTCCGCTTTTGCGGTGGCATAAATTTGTGTTTCATTTTGAATAAAATCACCAACTTTAGCGAGTGGAAGCCTAAGGGCATACGATTTGTGAGTTAAAACAGGAATAATGTCTAACTTATAAGAAGGGTTAAGATATTGAAGAACTTCAATGTTAGTGTCTGTAAGCTCTGCAATCTGATCTAAGGCAATCATTTGCTTCACATGAACCGTATCGGTAGCAATCATTGCTGGTTGATTCTGTTCTACTTGGAATCCGTGAGCGTCGGCATACTCAAACAAATATAGCGTTGCTAAAAAAGCTGGAAGATAGCCTGCTGTTTCGCGTGGTAAAAACGGGCGTATATTCCAATAATTTTGATAACCTCCCGATCTTCTGATCGCTTTTGTCACATTTCCAGGACCCGAATTATAGGCTGCAAGCGCAAGATCCCAGTCGCCAAATATCTTGTACAACGCTGCTAAATATTCAGCGGCCGCATTAGTCGAGCGTAAAGGATCACAGCGTTCATCAACATAACTACTTACTTCAAGGCCATATTGCTTGCCTGTAGCAAACATAAATTGCCATAGACCTGTTGCGCCCACACGTGATTTAGCGCGTGGCTTTAAAGCGGATTCAACAACTGCCAAATATTTAAGTTCTAACGGTAAGTTGTGTTTATCTAAAACCGCCTCAAACATTGGGAAATAATAGTGACTTCGGCTCAAAAGCGTTTCCGTCGATTGCTTTCTGTTTTTCAAATAGCCTTTAATTACACTTTCTAAGGAGGGGTTGTAACCGATATTAAAGGGCGTTTTGGCGTCAAGTACAGCAAGTCGTTTTTTGAGGGTGTCTGTTGGTAATTCTGGATAATAAACTGCTTCGTATGTCTGGCTGGAAACAGCATTCGTTAGGGTATCATATAGCGTGTTGCTATACAATTCACTACGCCAACGTTCTTCAAGCTTTTCAACTTTGAGAATACGCAGCTGAACAGAATCAATTGCGGGCGGAGTTTCAACAGTCAAACTGTCAGCGTTTTGAGCTTGTAATAGCCCAAAATTTAATACCCCTAAAAATAAAAACAGTCTACATTTCATCTTACAAAACATCTATTCGTTGTGAACGCTACTTTAATCAAACGAACCCCTTATTCAGAAATTGCAGCAATCCCAGGAAGGGTTTTTCCTTCTAAACTTTCAAGCATTGCGCCGCCTCCAGTACTGACATAGCTTACTTTATTTTCGAAACCAAACTGTTTTACAGCGGCTACAGAATCACCACCACCAACTAGAGAGAATGCGCCGTTTTTAGTTGCTTCTGCAATGGAATCGCCCAATGCAATCGTTCCTGTAGAAAATGATTCCATCTCAAAAACACCTAAAGGTCCATTCCATAAAATAGTTTTACATTGCTGTACAACATCATGAAATAGCGCTTTCGATTTTGGACCACAATCTAAACCTTGCCAGTTTTCTGGAATCGCTCGCACATCAACAACTTGTGTGTTGGCGTCATTACTAAAGTCATCAGCAGCCAATACATCAACAGGGATGTGGACTTGGACGTTTTTGGCTTTTGCGCGTTCAAGAATTTGAAGGGCTAACTCCATTTTATCATCTTCACAAATAGAGTCTCCAACATGGCCGCCTTGTGCTTTTACAAACGTAAAAGTCATGCCTCCGCCAATAATTAAATGGTCTACTTTGTCTAAAATATTATCTATAATTGTAATTTTAGAAGATACTTTTGCACCACCTAAAATTGCCAAAACAGGCTTTTCCCCCGTTTTCATGACCTTATCAATGCTTTCAATTTCCTGAGCAAGTAAGCTTCCAAAGGATTTGTTTTCTGGAAAAAATTGCGCAATAATAGTGGTAGAGGCATGGGCTCTATGCGCTGTTCCGAAAGCATCATTAATATAAAAGTCTCCTAATTTAGAAAGTGACTCTGCGAAATTAAGATCTCCTTTTGTTTCTTCAGAATGGTAACGCAAATTTTCTAATAAGAGAACTTCACCAGGCTTTAGATTTGCAGAAGCATTTTGAGCTTCTTCTCCAATACAGTTACTTGAAAAAATGACATTAACACCCAGAACTGTTTCAAGAGTACTTACAATATGACGTAATGAAAACGCTGGCTCTTGAGCTTTTGGTCGTCCCAAATGAGACATCAAAATACAGCTTCCACCATCTTCCAAAACCTTTAGAATCGTTGGTTTTGCAGACACTATTCTTGTAGCGTCCGCGACTTCAAATTGCTCATTTAGTGGCACATTAAAATCGACGCGTATTAATGCTTTAGTGTTTTTAAAATTTACGTTCTGTATTGTTTTCATTTCTTCAAAAATATGGATTAATTTATAAGGACTCAAAGGTAAGTATTTCTTTTAGCCTATGAAATGTACGTTTAAGAAAGTTATAGAAAAGCCGTGAAAAAAATTATATTCTTAATTTGTAATCTTTAAGATTGAGAGTGTCTAAATTTCAGTATAAGATTCAATTAAATCTGCTATCTTTGTTTTATGACTTTTGAGACTATTATAGGCCAATCTTTTTTAACAACACACTTGAAGCAAGGGATTGATTCTGGTCGTATTCCACATGCACAGCTTTATGTTGGTAAACAAGGGGTCGGTGCACTTCCAATGGCCATTGCCTATGCCGATTATTTAATGACGCATCAAGAAAGTGGGGTGGGCAATATGAATCCACTAACTCATCCCAATATTCATTTTGTATACCCTGTGACTACAAGCGACAAAGTCAAGTCTAAACCTATCTCAACGAATTATCTTTCCGAATGGCGTTCTTTTATTGAAACGAACCCTTATGGATCTATTAATGATTGGTATGATGTCGTTGGAGTAGGAAATAAGCAAGGCGCTATTGGGGTCGAAGAAGCGAATGATATTGTTTCCAAAATGTCCTTGAAAGCTTTTAATGGCGGCTATAAAGTAATGATTGTTTGGATGGCAGAAAAAATGAATACAGGGTGTGCGAATAAGCTCCTTAAATTAATTGAGGAACCTGCGGACAAAACAATTATCATTCTAGTAACGGAAGACGAAGAACAACTTATCAACACAATACGATCGCGCTGTCAAACAGTACATTTGAATTTGCTTTCTGAGGATACTATCAAGGAAACACTAATCTCTACGCACAATACAGAAGCTGGATTAGCGCAAAACATTGCCCACCAATCAGAGGGAAGCTACCAACGCGCACTCGATTTACTGCGTCAGGAGCCTGAAGATCTTCAGTTTGAGGCGTGGTTTATAGCGTGGGTTCGAACAGCGTTTCAAGCCAAAACCAACAAACAATCTATTAATAATTTAATGGCTTGGAGTGACGAAATCTCTAAAGCTGGGCGTGAGATCCAAAAGCAATTCTTGGATTACAGCTTGCGCTTTTTTAGACAAGCACTACTGTATAATTATGGGGCTAAAAGCTTGGTTTTTATGGTTTTAAGTGACAAGTCGTTTAAGTTTGAAAATTTTGCGCCATTTATAGATGCTTCGAATATTGCTGAGATATCTAAAGAAATTGAATTGGCAAACTACCACATCGAACGCAATGCTAATGCGAAGATTGTTTTGACTGATTTATCAATCAAATTAACGCGGTTATTACATTTGAAAAAAGCTTAGTTTTTAACGTAACCGTCGTTGAGAGCTTTTAAAATCTCTTGTGTTAAATCTGAGGACTCTTCACCATACAGAACACTTCCTGCTTCATTACTCCCTAAAATGTAGTTATAGTTATTTGATTTTCCGTAAGCTCTAACAAAGTTTTTGACCGTTTTAATTAGAGAGTCATTAAGTGTTTGGCTTTCTTGTGCAATTTGTTGTTGTTCAAACTGAACACGTTGAGACAATACTTGTTCTTTTTGCTGAAGCTCTTGTGATAATTTCTGGACATCTGCTTGTGACATTTTTCGTGCTCGTAACTCCGCTTCTTTTATTTCTAATTCAAAGGCTGAGCGCAAACTATCGGTGCGAGATTTGAAAGCATCAATTTTTATTTGAAGGTTTGCTTCAATATCAACACGTTCTTGGTATTCATTAATAAGAACCCCATTATCCACAAAACCAATTTTTTGCTGTTGGCAAGCGGTGAAACTTAGTATCGTTAAAAATGCAATCGCTAATTTTTTCATGTCGGAGTAATTTGTTTGTGAATACAAAAGTAAATAAAGTAATCATAATATTGTAAAAATAATTGCTGGAGTTGCATTATAAACAAAACTTATCGGCCTGTTAGGTTGTGATTGTAAAAAACTATTTAATTTGACCCACACAAACCGTGCTTAATTTAAACACTATAAAAACTTAAGGTCTATATAAGGAGCCAGTCGAAAAAGACGCCTAAACAAGCTTAAAATACTAATTAGTGTTTTTTAAAACATATATAAGCGAGGAATATTCGCCAGAAGTTGCTGCTTTAAGATTCGACAACAATCCAATCCAAAAACTGCCTAAAACACGATGGGACCCTGTTTTTAGCTTATTTGAAAGCAAACTCACATAATAGGCGTCCAATGGCAAAGGGTGTGTGGACTCTAATCGCATTTGAACAGTTGAAAACAACTTAGGAATCGAACGCTGTGAAAAATGCCAAAGGTGTCTTGGTGCATCATACGCCGCCCAATGCTCTTTAAAATAAAAGGCATCAAAACTTTTAAAATTTGGGACAGCCACAACAATGCGGCCGTTTGGTTTTAGTAGTTTGTGAAATAATTTAATATCATCTTCTAAATTAGGAAGATGCTCAAGCACATGCCAAAGCGTAATCACATCAAAAGATTTTGACTGAAGTTGACGTAAGGTTTCTGTATCAAAAACAGAATTCTCTGCTTTGATGTTTGCTAGATTCCTGGCAGATGCGTTGGGCTCAACTCCTGTAACGATCCAGCCATTATTTTTAGCAGCTCTTAAAAAATACCCGGTACCTGCTCCAACATCCAATAAGGCTGCATGCTTGGATTGAAATGGTTTTAAAAGGCGCAGCTTTCGTCGAGTGGAAACATGCCTAGCTGCGTGGTATAAGAAATCGAAAAGGGAGCGTCGTTGGTTGGTATGAGAAATATAATTTGTAGTAGGGTAGTAGCTTGAAATTTCAGTGTCTGAAGGCTTAGGATGTGTATACAACAACTCCCTGGACGCATCATAAATGAGCTCAAAAGAATCCCCGCTAACGGAATGGTCTTTAACTTTTATGCTGGGATTGTGTGTCTTCATATCGTGTTCCACGTGGAACAATTACAATTAATTATCGCCCCATATAGACTAAAAGTACAGAAATGTCATTTGGAGATACACCGCTAATACGCGACGCTTGAGCAACTGTTGTAGGTTGAACTTTTTTTAATTTTTCTCTAGCCTCATAGCTCATAGACTTGATTTGCGAAAAGTCAAAATTTGATGGGATTTTTACATACTCTAAACGCGTTAGTTTATCTGCATTATTTTTTTCCTTAGTTATGTATCCCGAATATTTCACCTGAATCTCTGCTTGTTCAATAACCTCGCTATCTAAATTATTGGATGTAATATACTTCTCTACAGCTTCAAATTTGCGAACATCTTCAATACCAATATTGGGTCTCGAAAAGATTTTAAACATTTTATCTGACTGACGAATAGGGGCAGATTTTTTACTTTCCAACACTGGATTCGCCTCTTCTGGCTTTACGCTTTGAGTTCTAAAAAACCCTACAAACGCTTCGGCTTTAGACAACTTTTCTTCCATGCGTTTTAGTCGTTTTTCACTCGCAATACCTAATTCATAGCCTTTTGGCGTCAATCGAATGTCGGCATTATCTTGACGTAATAAGGTGCGGTACTCAGCCCGAGACGTAAACATACGGTAAGGCTCTTCAGTTCCTTTTGTTATGAGGTCATCAATTAATACTCCGATGTATGCCTCGTTTCTTTTAAGAATAAATGACTCCTTTTCTTGGACTTTTAAACTCGCGTTGATTCCTGCCATTAACCCTTGAGAAGCGGCTTCTTCGTAGCCTGTTGTCCCATTAATTTGTCCCGCAAAAAACAAGCCTTTTATTAGCTTCGTTTCTAAAGAATGTGTCAATTGCGTAGGAGGGAAGTAGTCATATTCAATGGCATATCCTGGTCTAAAAAACTTGACATTTTCAAATCCTTTTACAGCGCTTAGTGCTTTGAACTGGACGTCTTCTGGTAATGATGTTGAAAACCCATTAATATAATACTCTACAGTATTCCACCCTTCGGGTTCAACAAAGATTTGGTGACGATCTTTGTCTGCAAAGCGATTAATTTTATCTTCTATAGAAGGGCAGTATCGAGGCCCTAAACTCTGGATTCGTCCATTAAACATGGGGGAGCGATCAAAGCCTTCCCTCAACAAGTTATGGACCTCCAAACTTGTGTAAGACATATGGCAAGAGCGTTGGTTTGACAACGGTTTTGTGGCGTCTGAATATGAAAATTTTTCTGGAGAAACATCGCCTGGCTGTTCAATCATTTTAGAAAAATCTAGAGAACGTCCGTCCACTCTTGGAGGTGTACCTGTTTTCATTCGGCCCGACTCAAACCCTAAATCGACTAGTTGTTCTGTAATTCCAGTTGCTGCTTTTTCTCCAGCGCGTCCTCCTCCAAAATTCTTATTACCAATATGGATTAAACCATTAAGAAATGTGCCATTAGTTAACACCACGGATTTAGCTCTGATTTCTAACCCTAAAGATGTTTTCACACCCTTGACCTCATCACCTTCAATAACAAGACCCGTAACCATTTCTTGATAAAAATCTAAATTATCAGTCTGCTCAAGCAGTGTTCTCCAGTCTTCAGCAAAACGCATTCGATCACTCTGTACGCGTGGACTCCACATCGCTGGACCTTTGGACTTGTTAAGCATTTTAAACTGAATGGCAGAAGTGTCGCTTACAATACCACTATACCCTCCAAGAGCGTCAATTTCACGTACAATCTGTCCCTTAGCAATTCCTCCCATAGCAGGATTGCAAGACATTTGTGCTATGTTTTGTAGATTCATTGTAACAAGCAGCGTATGGCTTCCCATATTAGCTGCGGCTGCGGCTGCCTCGCTTCCCGCGTGACCACCACCAACCACAATAACGTCATAAATTTTATCAAACATGGTTTACTCTATTAATGTTCCACGTGGAACAAATCGTTTGCAGCTGCAAATATAGGGCTTTAGAAAATTAATAGCCCTGTTGTTGAAGATAGAACTCTTCCTTGGAACGCATCGTTGCTGTTTGGCTAGTAGATTTATCTTTGTATCCACAGTAATGCAAAACGCCATGTGCCATAACCCTTGAAAGCTCAGCTTCGAAAGTTTGATTGAAATCGCTGGCGTTTTCACGGACACGTTCAATAGAAATAAAAATTTCACCGTGAATCTCTTTGCCTACAGAGTAGTCAAAACTAATAACATCAGTCAGCGTATCATGGTCGAGAAACTCAACATTAAGTTTGTGTAGAAACTCATCATCACAAAACACAATTGAGACCTCGCCTTCATTGTAAGATTCTTGTGTGATAATTGAACTCAACCAATCAGCAGTCTGTTTAGGTGCTGTAATTTGAAATGGTATTTCTGAATGGAAACTAATCATTATTATTCTTAAAATAGTCCTGTACCTTCAACTTGTACTTCTGACGCAAAGGTAAGCTTTGTCGGTTTAATATCTCTGTGGTATTAAAGTATTGTTTGATGGTTTCTAGACTCGGGACTGGAACCTGAAAACGCCCTGAGTTATTAGTGTTGGAAACACGCTTAGTGTCCTCACCTTGTTGCTGAACTGCCTTCTCTAGTTTTAATAACTGATGTTTTAACGCTGTCATATCCTCGAGTGATTTGCTTGTAAGTCCTTGATTGATAAGGTTTTGTTCTATTTTTTCCATGGCATCAAGAAGCGTATTCCCGTTACCTCTTAAGCCGTTTTTATCTAATAAATCTTGGAGTGCATTACGCAAGCTTTGTTGTTTTTTGAAAATCTCAAACAACTCTCCTGTGTCCACTTCGGAATCGCCCTCTTGTACGCTTTGTCCGTTTTGACCGCCGTTTACACCGTCTTTTCCCTGCTTGCCGTTCTTACCACTTTGTCCCTCCTTTGAGCTAAGACTCCCTTCCTTACCTTCATCAGAGCTCTGTTGAGAACCGTCCTTCCCTTTCTCTGAGCCCTCTTGTTCACCGTTTGGCTGTCCTGAAGATTTACCGAGCTCTTTTTCCATCTGTTTATTCAATTCCTCTTGACTCATTATAATGTCTGGAAGCTGCATTTCGCCTTCGCCTTGACCTGGCGATATTTGCATTTGCATTTCCATATTATCCAACGTATTGCTTAACTTGTCGGCTAGGGAATTTGTCGCCGAAACAACAAATTGTTGAGCACCTATCGCCTTGCGAAAACTGTTCTCAGAAAGTAACTCAAGGCTTTTATCAATATTAAAATAAACTTCTGTGATTTCTTTATTTATAGGTTCTGAAATCTTTGGTTGCCTGAGCGACAAAGAAAACAGGCTGTCGTCAATGTGTTCAAAGTGTTCACGCAAATCATTTTGCTTTACAAGACGTTTCGCATAATCGGTGTTGGTATTAGAAGAGGACTGAAACCGCTTCATGAGGGCTTCTTGATCAAATGAAAACAATAGTAAATTATCTAGAATTTTACGCAGCATATCAATGTCTTCGCGCATTTGCTCACCGCTTCCGCTACTCATTTGTTGAGCCATTTGCTGACTCATTTGTTGCATTTTTTGTGCCGCCTTTTGTTGGCTTTTTTGTGCCTTTTTGGAACGCTTGCTTTGTTCTTGAGTGTCTGAAGACCCCTCTTTTTTACCTAAGTCCTCGCTTGCTTGTTTCTGGTCATTTTTAATCGATTCTTCTAGGCTTGGGTCGTCAGGTAATGCTAAAGGTTTTGAAAGGCTCTCGTTATCTTTTCTTAAAGCATCTAGCTCTTTTTGAAGATCCTCAAATTCAGTGTTCAGCTTGTCTTGCGCTTCCTTGGTGTTATTTTCTTCTGAAGCCTTAGATAATTCTGTTTGTTCTTCAGAGAGTACGTCTAGGGTGGTTTTAATTTGTTCTGCTTTTTTAGTGACATAAAAACGCTTAGTGAGTTCCAATAATTGTTCTAAACTGCGTTGTTTGTTTTTGTTTTGCTTCGCCATGTCATCCAATTTCTCGGCTAGGGCTTCTTTATTAATTTTATCCGTAACTTTCTTCAGCTCTTCCAGTAACTTTTCATCTTTTTTGAGAGCCTCCTGCTGTGCTTCAAGGCGGTTTTCTAAGGCATCTTTAAAAGGATCCTCAGCATTAGATTTCTCAAACTGGTTTAAATTTTCCTGCATTTTCTTGTTGAAATTTTTCAACATCTTGTCCTGTGCTTGTTGACGCTCTAAAAATGACTTTAACTTTTGTTGATCACTAAAATTAAGCTGTTCCTTTTCTTTTTGATTTTTGGAGAGGGTTTCCAAGTTTTTATCTTGTTCGGATAACGCATTTAATGCCTTTTGAAATTCCTTAGTTAATTCGTTTTGTTCTTTAAGCTGAAGGTCTTGAATTGTGTTTTCGCTTTTGGAATTATAATTAAATACACGGCTTCGTGTTGTTTTAGTGTTGTGAAAAGGGTCGTTGTCTGCAACTTCAAAATAGAGTGCATAGGCAGTGTCGTCAATGAGCTCTAAGTTGGAAGGGAAAGCATGAGTAAACTCTTGAAAGGTTGTAGCGTTGGATGGTAAAACGAGTTCAGAACGATTAGCCATATCGTCGACAGGGTAATAGAAAAGTTTTAAGTTACTGATGCCATAATCATCAGAGATTTGGCCATAAAAATACAACGATTCCTGAAGGGTTGAGTCTTGTTTCATTTCAACCTTGATCGCTGGCGATTGGTCCTTAACCGATTTTATAGAAAACGTAAGACGTTCATAATTTTTAAGCTGAGTATTACTCGTTTGTATGGTATAATTTAAAGATTCAAAAACACGTTTGCTGTAGTAAAAATTGTGGGTGTTTTGATTAAAAAAAGCTATGGTATCTTTATAAGCAAACGCCACTGTATCGGTTGATTTGGTTCGTAAATCCCACCTCAGTATAGTGCCTTCAGGAATTGTGGCATTGCCGTTGTTTGTAATGTTCTCATCGCTTTTGCCTGTATAGGCTGGATAATCTAGATACATGTCAAAACTCAACAATACAGGAATAGGCGACACCTCTAAGCGGTAGCGTTTAGACTCCAATTCATTGGCTGTTAAGCTGAAATTAAGAGCAAATTTTGGTTGAGTAAAGGTATATTCAAAAACCCCTAGTTGGGTTTGACTAAGAATATAAGCTTCTTCATTATAAACAATTTGAACATCTTCTGGCACCACAGACCCAACGGTTTTGACGACTACCGTAAAAGGAGTGTTTTCAATAGCTTCAAGACTCGTGTTCATTACAAAAAACTCAAACGGAGCAGGTGGAGCGTAGGCTGTTTTGTAATTCACAACACGGTCTAGACTATCGGTGAATACAGCTTGTTTACCAAACAAGATACACACAAAAATAATAAGAAGTGGCGCTGCTGCATACCGCAAATATTTAAGATTATCAGAGAAATTGACCGCACTTTTAAAAGGGATTATGCTTAAGTTTTTCGATTTTTGTTCGATGCTGGCTAATAGAAATTCCGTTTGTTCCGATTGTTGATTGAGCTGAAGAACGTTTAAAAGTTTGTCTTTCACTTCTGGAAAATGATCGCCCACAATTTTTGATGCGGCTTCAAGGTTAATGCCGTTTTGGAGTTTAAAGTATTTGGCTAACGGAATTAATATAAACCCATAAAACAAAAGTGCTTCAACACCAATACCACCAGCAAACAAAAGCCGTCGACCAAAAGAATTCAACCAAAAAAAATGCTCTATACTCAGTATTAGAAAAACATATAGCAATCCTATGGCGAAAAACAACAACGCACCTTTTAAAAGCGCACTGATATAATAGCGCCTAATAAAGTGTTCGAGTTTTTGCTCTATAAGATAAAAGCTGTCCAAGTGTGATTCGTTTTGAGGTACTAAAATTACAATAATAATCCATAATGCGTGTGCGTTAATATTGATTTGTGAAAAATTATTAGTGTGCGAAAACGAAAGGGGTAAGCGTTCTGATTGTTGTCTTGATAATAAAACGCTACCGTAGAAATCCATTTGTATGGTTGGTGTACAAAAACTAGTGTTTACATAAAGATGGGTTGTAAACAAAAAGAATAGGCAGCACCTGTTTATTTGACAACGCAGAAGACTACGTTATAGCTGTGTGGCTGATTGTCCAAGTCTAAAAGGAACTATTGATGATCTGATCATTTTTAGAATGGATAAAAGTAAATTTTTAATTATCAAACAAAAGGATTTATACAGCAGAAGAGGGCTTTTATGCAATGGTTTTGGCTGTGACTAGTATTTTAAAAATAATGCTGTTTTATTTACATCAAAACGGAAAGAATCACAAAACATTTAGTAAATTAGAGGCATAAACGCGAAGCTAACTAAACACAAACGCTACTTTATAAACCAAAAAGCTGAATGGAGTTAGACATTTATCAAATTGATGCCTTTGCAGAAAGTGTATTTGGAGGCAACCCAGCTGCGGTCTGCCCTTTAGACGAATGGATGGATGCGGCGATTATGCAAAAGATTGCTGAAGAAAACAATTTATCAGAAACAGCATTCTTTGTTGGAAAAGAAGATAGCTATGAAATTCGATGGTTTATGCCTCATGGCGAAATTGATCTTTGTGGACACGCTACTTTAGCTTCTGCTTATGTTATCTTCAATTACTTGGAACCTCATTTGGAACTTATACGTTTTGACTCTAAAAGTGGTGTTTTGAAAGCTCAAAAATCTAAAGAAGATACCATTGTTCTAGATTTTCCCTCGCGACCTCCAAAAAAAATAGACCTCCCAAAAGCGGTGTTTTCTGCGTTTAATTATAAACCCATAGATGCTGCGGCTAGTAGAGACTTAATCTTACGTTTTGATTCTGAAGAGGAAATTAGGACTCTTAAATGTGATGTACGTACTCTAAAAGAATTACCCTATTTATGTGTTATTGCGACCGCAAAAGGCCGTGAGGCCGATTTTGTGTCTAGAGTGTTTGATGCAAATGCATCAATACCCGAAGACCCTGTTACGGGTTCTGCACACGCGTCTTTAATTCCATATTGGCAGAAAAGATTGAATAAAACGGATTTTTATGCCAAACAATTATCGCAAAGACAGGGCGATTTAATTTGTAGCATTGACAATGACAGAGTATACATCGCGGGGAAAGCCGTTTTATACCTTAAAGGAACTATTTATATCTCTTAATACTAGTAAAATAATTAATTGCTATAAACACGCTGCTAACTTTTTAAAAAACTATTACCACTAATACTATCGTAGAAAGTCATGAGGAAAATACTGAAATACCTGAAAAAATTACGTTTGCAAAAAAAAGTATACTTAAAGGAATACATCCCAATAAAAAAGACAGCTCCAGAAAAAACAATCCCCGTTGTTACGGCATGGAAAGGTCTAGAACTGATTATTGAAGATATATTAAATCAGTTTAATATTGAACGAGGGAGTTGTATTGAGTTTGGTGTAGAGTTTGGGTTTTCGTCAGTGGTGTTCTCAAATTACTTTAAAACGGTTAAGGGAGTTGACATATTTATTGGTGATGAGCATACCACACATAAAGGCGACCATTATGAGCAAACGAGAAACTCTTTAGTTGACTTCAAAAACATTGAATTATTTAAATCTGACTATAGAGATTGGATAAAAAAAGACACAAATCAATATGACTTTGCCCATGTTGATATTGTTCATAACTACAAGGAAACATACGAATGTGGTCTTTGGGCGGTACAACACAGTAAATGCTGTATTTTCCATGACACAGATAGTTTTATAGAAGTAAGGCGTGCGGTGTATGATATCGCAAAAAAAACAGGAAAGCGCGTGTATAATTACCCTCATCATCATGGGTTGGGAATTATTGTTTAAAACGCACAATTCGGATCGTTTGGCCTAATCCGGTATTTTGTTTTTTAACGCCCTAGGCTACAACACGAATCCCTTCGTATGGTTAGTGCAAAAAAAATAGTGTCACTGTAAAAGAGCGTTGTAAGTAAAAGCGTGAACAGCGATTATAAATTATAGAATCCTGTATGAGTAAAATTAAAAAGGATGATGTATCGGCCTGTAAGAATTTAGAATAACCTCTAAAACAGAAAAATGAAAGTTACTGCAGAAAAGAATGAAAAAGTCGCTAAGCTGTACTTTGCGTCCATTTATCCGCTTTACTTGAACAGGCTGGAGAAAAATGGCAGAACAAAAGAAGAGCTCAACCAAGTCATAGAATGGTTTACTGGTTTTGATAAAGATGATTTACAAGCGCTGATTAAAGAGAACGTAACTTTTGGAGCGTTTTTTCAAAAGGCTACAATACATCCTAACGCACATATGATTAAAGGCGTTGTTTGTGGGTATCGAAATGAAGACATCGAAGATGAATTTGAACTGTATAAACAATGTAGACGTATGGAAAAACTCATTGATGAATTGGCAAGGGGGCGAAAAATGGAGAAAATTTTACGAAAAGAAAAACGTTGAAGCTTTAAAGAATCTCGAATCTTAACAAAACACCCACAAGGAAAAGCTGGGGTAAATATCCTCAAGGAAAAATATGACTTCATAAAGACCTTTATTCTAAAAACCGTCACAGATCATAACGAAATAACCTTTGTTAAATTATCAGATTTGGCGGTAGAAGCATTGAGCCCTACGTTTGACGGAAAAGTAGTCTGGTACATTGTAACGGTGAAACTGGATTTGGAGGCACGCGCTATTATTGAACGTATCCCAAAAACAAATCCACACAAACTGAGATTGAAAAAATAATCATATAAATGAGGAGTGTGTTCAGTTAAAAAACAAAATAAACTCTCAGTCCTTATCAATCCCTTCTAACTTTCATAAAAACCACGCCTATTTCTTTGGGGAATGCGCCCAGCAATTCTATCTTTGTAGCACTAATACAAGACCATGAACACTCCTATTCGCGTACGATTTGCACCAAGCCCTACAGGGCCACTCCATATTGGAGGTGTGCGAACCGCTCTTTTTAATTATCTATTTGCAAAAAAACACGGCGGCACCTTTGTGCTTCGTATAGAAGATACCGACCAAAAACGCTATGTTGATGGTGCTGAAGATTATATCGTAAATGCACTAGATTGGTGTAATATTCCGTTTGATGAAGGTCCTGGAAAAGATGGTGGTTTTGGCCCATATAGACAAAGTGAGCGTAAGCATTTATACAAACAGTATGTCGATTTACTAATTAAAAATAACAAGGCATATTATGCGTTTGACACAGCGGAAGCGCTAGACGAAGAGCGTAAAAACCACGAAACAAAAGGTAAAACTTTTATCTATAATTGGCACAACCGAACACGAGGTCGATTGATTAATTCCTTGGTGTTATCCAAAGAAGAGGTGGCTAAAAAAATTGCAAATGGCGACGACTATGTCGTGCGTTTTTTGGCGCCTCAGGACGAAATTCTTGAACTTACGGACCGTGTTAGAGGCCAAATAAAAATTGACACAAACACTCTAGATGATAAAGTGTTGTTTAAGTCGGATGGAATGCCCACTTATCACCTCGCTAATGTGGTCGACGATTATTTAATGAAAATCACACACGTCATACGTGGTGAAGAATGGTTGCCATCACTAGCTTTACACCAACTGCTCTATGCGGCATTTGGTTGGGAAGCGCCTGAATTTGCACACTTACCATTGATACTAAAACCCACAGGAAAAGGAAAATTAAGCAAACGGGATGGTGATAAACTAGGGTTTCCAGTGTTTCCGCTAAATTGGGAAGACCCCTCTACAAATAGCACTTCAAAAGGCTACAAAGAAAGCGGTTACTTTGCAGGAGCGGTCATCAATTTCTTAGCATTCTTGGGGTGGAACCCTGGCACAGAACAGGAACTTTTTGACTTGAATGAACTTGTAGAAGCGTTTAACTTAAAAAATGTAAACAAAGCCGGAGCTCGCTTTGATCCAGATAAAACAAAATGGTTCAACCATCAGTACATGCAGAAAGCAGAAAATGACGATCTGACATCAGCATTTATAAAGGTAACTCCAGAGCTTGCGCCTATAGACACCGGTTTTGTAAAGCTTGTGGTTAACCTCATCAAAGAACGCGCAACCTTTCCTTCAGAGTTTTGGGGATTGAGCCACTACTTTTTCAAAGCGCCTGAAAACTTTGCAGAAGCAGCACTTAAAAAAGCGTGGAAAGAGCACTCTAAAGACCTTATGCTACAATTGATTACGGTTCTTGAAACAGCCGACGACAGTAGTGTTGAGGCGCTTCAAGACACTGTGAAAGGATGGATCACCCAAAACGAAATCGGCTTTGGAAAAATCATGATGCCACTTAGGGTGGCGCTTGTGGGTGCGCTTGAAGGAGTTGATGTTTTTGATATTATGTACTTAATTGGATCGTCCGAAACCATCAAACGGATCCAAACCCTTATTGACCGTCATTAATAAATCTAATGTTGTGTAAGAAATTTGATTACTTTTGCCTTCGCATACAACGCATCTTGAACTAGAGTAAATGAAGCATATTAGAAACTTTTGTATCATCGCCCATATTGACCACGGTAAAAGCACCTTGGCAGACCGTCTATTGGATTTTACTGGCGCCGTAACCGAGCGTGAAAAGCAAAGCCAATTACTAGACAGTATGGATTTAGAGCGGGAGCGTGGTATTACCATCAAGTCGCATGCGATTCAAATGGAGTATAACTATAAAGGTCAAGACTATATTTTAAATTTAATTGACACGCCTGGTCATGTCGATTTTAGCTATGAAGTCTCTCGATCAATCGCAGCCTGCGAAGGCGCGCTTTTAATTGTCGATGCCGCTCAAAGTATTCAAGCGCAAACCATTTCAAACTTATACTTAGCACTAGAAAATGATTTAGAAATTATTCCTGTTTTAAATAAGGTTGATTTACCAAGTGCAAACCCCGAAGAAGTAACCGATGATATTGTAGAGCTGCTAGGATGTGATGCCTCAGAAGTGATTCCTGCAAGTGCAAAAACAGGGATTGGGATTGAAGCGATTCTGACTGCTATTATAGAAGCTATTCCACCGCCAAAAGGCGATCCAGAAGCACCACTACAAGCGCTTGTTTTTGATTCTGTTTACAACTCTTTCAGGGGGGTTGAAACGTATTTTAAAATTGTAAATGGTAGTATTAAAAAAAACCAACAGGTAAAATTTATAGCAACTGGAAAAGTATATGGTGCAGATGAGGTCGGAACTTTAAACCTCACCCAAACGCCAAAAAAAGAAATTAAAACTGGTGATGTTGGATACCTTATTACAGGGATAAAAGATGCGCGTGAAGTAAAGGTTGGAGATACCATTACAGATGCAAAATTCCCAACAACCGAAGCCGTAGAGGGGTTTGAGGATGTTAAACCCATGGTTTTTGCAGGACTTTATCCCGTGGATACCGAAGAATACGAGGAGCTTCGTGCGTCTATGGAAAAGCTACAATTAAATGATGCGTCCTTGGTGTTTCAGGCAGAAAGTTCTGCGGCATTAGGGTTTGGTTTTCGATGTGGCTTTTTAGGAATGTTGCATTTAGAGATTATACAAGAACGTTTAGAGCGTGAATTTAATATGACGGTAATTACAACCGTTCCTAACGTATCTTACCATGCTTACACGCGTAAGAATCCTGATACGATTGTCATACTTAATAATCCAACAGATTTACCTGATCCTTCTGGGTTAGACCGAATTGAAGAGCCTTATATTAAAGCCTCTATCATCACAAAGTCTGATTTTGTTGGTAATGTGATGTCGTTATGTATTGAAAAACGTGGACAAATTACAAGTCAAAATTACTTAACTCCAGAGCGCGTAGAACTAACTTTTGATATGCCTTTGGCAGAAATCGTGTTTGATTTTTATGACCGATTGAAAACCGTTTCAAAAGGTTATGCATCCTTTGATTATTCACCAATTGGAATGCGCGTTTCAAAATTAGTACGTGTCGATGTGTTGTTAAACGGACAAACTGTTGATGCGCTTTCGGCATTAATTCACATAGAAAACTCAGTTACTATAGGCAAAAAAATGTGTGCCAAACTAAAAGAACTCATCCCAAGACAACAATTTGACATTCCCATTCAAGCGGCGATTGGCGCAAAAATTATTTCTAGAGAGACTGTGAAGGCGGTTCGTAAAGATGTCACTGCCAAGTGTTATGGCGGCGATATTTCAAGAAAACGAAAGCTTTTAGAAAATCAGAAAAAAGGTAAAAAACGAATGCGTCAGGTCGGAAGTGTTGAAATTCCTCAAGAAGCATTTATGGCTGTTCTTAAGCTCAACGATTAATCTGATTTTTGGTTTTTATAGTTTTAAAGAAAGTCTTATATTTCAGGATAATCTTTAAACATAAAATTGATTGAACGCTATTGCTTTTAAAACGATTGGAATTGGAGTTACTTTTTCTCCAAATTTAGAGGCCAACATCAATGAAGCGGCGCGCTTTGCGCTGTGTTTTGGTAGTAAATTAGTACTCATACATGTCGGCGAGGCCTCTGAAGAAAAATCAAAAACGTTTTTAAAATTTTTAAGTCCTTTCAAAAGCAAAAACCTTGACTACGAAGTCTTGTTTAAATCTGGCGACCCTGTTGATGTGATTTTGTCTTCTGCACAAGAAAAAAAGGTGGACTTACTTATTATTGGAGCACTTAAAAAAGAGAATTTTTTAAAATACTATCTTGGGTCCATCGCCCGAAAAATTACACGACAAGCCAACTGTTCTGTACTGCTTTTAATCAACCCCTCAATAGAGCGTGTTCCATGTAAACACATCGTTGTCAACGGCTTAAAAGACCCTAAAACAAAAGAGGCTGTTACAACCGCATTTTTGGTTGGCCATAAATTAGGGGTCGATAAAGTTACGGTCGTTGAAGAAATTGATCAAGACGAAGTGAGTGTGAACGTTGATGATGACAAGTCTCTTCGGAAATCTACAATTATCAAAGAACGTTTACGTGTAAGAGAAGAGGCGCGCGTGAAAAAAATATTAAATACGATTCCTCCAGATTTTACAAAAGATATGGTTATAAAGTCTCAGCCTATTTTTGGAAAGCGAGGCTATTCGATAGGGCATTACGCACAAGTTGCGCGTGCAGATTTACTCGTAATGAATGCGCCTGCAAAAATGACGTTTTGGGACCGCGTTTTTCCGCACGACATAGAGTATATTTTAACTGAATTACCAACCGATGTATTAATTGTCCAATGAAAACAAAAGAAACTTCCTTTCGTGGATTCATAAAAGACTTGCCTAAAAATATGTTTTCGGGTTTGGTTGTAAGCCTTATAGCGCTTCCGTTGGGATTAGGATTAGCAATGGCAAGTGAAGCGCCACCAATTGCAGGGGTCATCACCGCCATCGTTGGTGGTATTATTGTTTCCGTTTTAGGTGGTAGTTTTGTCACCATCTCTGGGCCTGGAAATGGCTTGGTTGGAGTTGTTTTGGTAGCCATCACAACGCTTGGATTAAGTGCAACTTATGCAGCAATTATATGTTCAGGAATTATTCTGGTCATACTTGGGTTTTTAAGACTCGGCAAATTAGCTGACTATTTTCCATCTTCTGCTATTCAGGGGATGTTGGCGGCTATTGGGCTAATTATCTTAGGTAAGCAGTTTCACATTATGCTTGCTAATAAAATTGTGAGAGCAAATGGGATTGACTATTTGATAGAAATTCCAAACACACTATTTACAGTTATTAATTTTCAAGATAAGGGGTTAATATACGCTGCCTTAGCCGGAATTCTTAGCTTAGGAATTATGGTCTTTTATTCTAAAATTCGAAACAAATACCTTCAGTTGATCCCTGCTCCTATGTGGATCGTTATCGTGTCCGTTGGGTTTAGTTATTACTATGAGATGATCCTGAAAATGCCCAACCCTATTTCGGGGAACTATATGATCCCTGCCATTCCAAATATTCAGGCAATAATAACCGATATCCCAACTCCAAATTTTGAAATGGTGGGCACACTGCCGTTTTGGTCGAGTGTTGTGGCGCTTACCTTAATCGCAAGTATTGAATCGTTATTAAGCATAAAAGCAGTTGATAAATTAGACGTCCGTAAAAGACGTTCAAACGTAAACAAAGACATTAAAGCACTTGGTTTAGCCACCGTCTTTAGTGGGTTTTTAGGGGGATTGAATGTGGTCACAGTAATTGCAAGAAGTTCGGTTAATGTCAACAACGGCGGGAGCAACCGGTCTTCTAATTTATTCCACGCCTTGTTTTTAGTCGTGTTTATTCTTCTGTTTAGTACTGAACTTACACGGATTCCGCTTACTGCTCTAATGGCAATTCTTGTATATACCGGGTATAAACTGGCGTCACCAGATGTTGTGCGTCGTATTTTTACTATTGGAAAAGAACAGCTCATCATTTTCTTTGCAACTTTATTTGTGACGCTGAAAGTTGGGTTGATTTCTGGTATTGTTGCGGGCTTATTTGCAACATTTATAATTCATATTGTAATTACAAAAAGCCTTAGCTTGTTTTTAAAAAACATTCTAAAGCCAAATGTCTTAATGTTCAAAGAAGAAAACGGGAGCTATTTTGTTAGTGTAAAACATTTTTGCAGTTTTTTGAATTTTAACATGCTTAAAGATAAGCTAGAGGCTATCCCTGAACAAAGTGATGTTATTGTTGACTTTTCATTGTGTGGTTTTGTAGACCATTCTGTTATGGAAAACATCCATGACTATCAAGAGCTATTTCATAAAAAAGGGGGGAATATTGGTGTAATTGGACTAGATATTTTAGGAACAAAGTCCGAACACCCTTTTGCGTTAAGGCGATTGTTGCCTCTTCAAAATATTATATCTGACAACAAAACAAAACGTCAAAAGAGCCTTGAATTAATTGCGAATGATTTTGAATTAACATACAAACCGCTTAAGCGCAGAAATGCTGAGTTTTTAGAAGATTTCATCTATTTTAAAACTAAAAAAGTTGAACACATTTTTAATCAGCTTTCAGCGAAAAACGACCCTTGTCGCTTGTTTGATATCACGTTTTCTGAGGGTGAATTTATTGCCAAAGAAGTGGTGAGATCGACCATGCTGTATATTAAAACACCGAAAAACGTGCCTGCATTCACATTGGACCGTGAAGGGCTGCTCGAACGATTATATGTACTGGCGGGCTATAAAGACATTGCTATTAAGGGCCATGCCGATTTTTCAAAACGGTTTTACTTAAGGGGTGAAAACACAAAAGAAATTAGAACCCTTTTCACAGACGAACTTGTACGGTTTTTCGAAAGCAATGCTTATTATCACATTGAATCCAACAAAGACGGTTTGTTAATTTTTAATAAAGAACGTGTTGCAAGCATTAAAGAGATTAAGGCCCTTTTAGATTTTGGCATTCGTTTAAATAAAATCTTAACTCAGGTTTAGGATGAAACTATACCCTTTAAACGTTGGTAACTTTAAATTAGATGGTGGCGCTATGTTTGGCGTTGTTCCAAAAGTACTGTGGAACAAAACAAATCCTGCAGATCAAAACAATAGAATTGATATTGCGTCTCGGTGTCTTTTGATAGAAGACGGAAAGCGTTTGATTTTAATTGACACAGGAATGGGGACAAAGCAAAGTGATCGGTTTTTTAGCTACTACCACCGTTGGGGGAACTGTTCAATGGATAGTGCGCTTGCTGCTCATGGGTTTTGCAGAGATGATGTTACAGATGTGTTTTTAACCCATTTACATTTTGATCATTGTGGTGGATGTGTGCAATGGAATTCTGACAAAACAGGTTATGAAATTGCATTTAAAAATGCGACGTTTTGGAGCAATAAAGACCATTGGGAATGGGCAACAAAACCAAACAAACGTGAACGTGCGTCTTTTCTGACAGAAAACATTATGCCCTTAGAAACTAGTGGACAATTAAAACATGTTTCTATTCCAGACGTTGATATATTGCACGACTCTAGTTTAGGTTTTGATGTGTTTTTTGCAAATGGACATACAGACAAGCAAATGATTCCTATGATTTCATATAAAGGGGAAACTATTTGTTTTATGGCCGATTTACTCCCTACAGTTGGACACCTGTCGGTGCCGTTTGTAATGGGGTATGACACTAGACCGCTTCTTACCTTAGATGAAAAAGATCGTTTTCTAAAGTTGGCTGCGGATAAAAATTATTTTTTACTTTTGGAACATGACGCTCATAACGAACTAATTACCGTCAAGCATACCGAAAAAGGAGTGCGCCTCAACGCTGTTCACAGCTTTAACAATCTGTTTTAACCTAAAAAAATGAACCCAAATTTTTGCAAACAAGTTCGAAAATTCTTCTATTTAATAGGGGCTTTATTGTTGTCCAGCTGCGGATCGAGTGCCGCTATAATAGCAGCTCCAATTGAAAATATTGATTTAATTCCACTTAAAGAAAAAGAACTTACAGACGCCGAGGAAAAAGAATGGAGTCATTTAGATCTCATAACAGACACAATTCCTGGAGTTAGTCTACATAAAGCTTATAAGGAATTGGTGAAATCAAAAAGCAAAACGATTATTGTAGCAGTTATTGACTCTGGAATCGATATCGATCACGAGGATCTTAAAGGAAATATATGGGTCAATGCGGATGAAGTTCCAAACAACGGAAAAGACGATGATGGTAATGGCTATGTCGACGATATCAATGGATGGAATTTTCTAGGAGGCGCTAACAATGAACAATTAGAATATGTAAGATTAGTGGCAAGTGGCAACACGAGCAATCCACGATATGCGGAGGCGCAAGAACTACTCTCTAAAGAGCACGAGAAAACTAGCCAAAATAAAGAACAGTACGAGGGAATTTTAACGCAGTTAATAACATCCAATACTGCGATCATTGCATACCTAAACAATCCTAATTATACCAAAGAAGATGTTGAGGCTATATTTACACCTGATTGGGACGTGCTTAGGCATGTAAGAATCATCAAACAGTCTTATGGTTTTGGGTTTGATAGCATCAAGGCGCTAATAGACGATTTAGAAACGGGGCTAAAAACCTTTAAAACACGCTTGAATTATAATCTAAATATCGATTATGATGGAAGAACAATTGTTGGAGATAATCCTGATGATTTTAATAACCGTGATTACGGAAATAGTGATGTGAGAGCAAAAAATGGTCGCACGCACGGTACGCACGTTTCGGGGATTATTGCAGCCAAACGCCATAATAGTATTGGCATAAATGGCGCTGCTAATAACGTTAAGATAATGGCGATTCGTAACACTCCAAGCGGAGACGAGTATGATAAGGATGTGGCTTTAGGGGTTTATTATGCAGTTGATAACGGCGCTAAAGTAATTAACATGAGTTTTGGAAAACAATTTTCTCCTCATAGTGATTGGGTTAGAGACGCTATTGCTTATGCGTCTAAAAACGATGTGTTGATTGTAGCGGCGGCAGGAAATGAGGCTCAAAACACCGATAAAATAAACTATTTTCCAAATGATCAAATAAATAATGGCGATGAGGTTTCAAACACCTTTTTAAAAGTAGGGTCTAATGGTCCAAAATATGGGTCAACTTTGGTGGCGGGCTATTCAAATTACGGGAAAAATACGGTAGATATCTTTGCGCCAGGTTCTCAAATTTACTCAACATACCCAAAAAACAGCTACGAATTTGCCAGTGGCACTTCCATGGCAGCGCCTTTAGTGGCGGGCATAGCAGCTTTAATCTTTTCACAATACCCAGGATTAAGCGCTACTCAAGTGAAACAAATACTTATGACCTCTGGGGTCGCTATAAACAAAAAAGTGGTGCTAGAAAATGGTCGAATTGAACCGTTTTCAGAACTGTCAAAAACAGGAAAACTTGTGAACGCTTATAATGCATTACTAATGGCATCAAAACTATCTAAATAATTATACTATTATGAAAAACACTTTTTACGTACTTGCTTTTTTTGTAGGGTTAACCTCTATATATAGTCAAAACAATTTTAAGTATTGGCAACAACATGTTGACTATACAATGGACATCAATATTGATGTCAAAACCTTTCAATATGGCGGCTCTCAACAACTCATTTATACCAACAATTCTCCGGATGATTTAGAGGTTGTCTTTTATCATTTATTTTATAATGCGTTTCAGCCTGGTAGTGAAATGGATGTGCGCTCAATGACAATTGGAGATGCTGATTCTAGAGTTGGCGACCGAATTAGTAAACTTCAAAAAGAAGATATTGGGTTTCTAAATGTTGTGCGTTTAACACAAAATGGTGAGCAAGTAAAACATACTGTGGTTGGGACCGTGTTGGAGGTAGAATTAAAAACGCCTATCATATCTGGCGAATCAGCTGTATTTGAAATGGAATTTCAAGGTCAGGTGCCGCCAGTGATCCGCCGAGCAGGTAAAAACAGCAATGAAGGCGTGGCATTATCAATGGCACAGTGGTATCCTAAAATGGCTGAGTATGATTTTGAAGGCTGGCACGCAGACCCCTACATTAGTAGAGAGTTTCACGGGGTTTGGGGTAATTTCGATGTGAAGTTAACACTAGACAAGAATTATACGGTTGGTGGAACGGGGTACTTGCAAAACCCCACTGAAGTCGGTCATGGTTACGGAGAAAAAGAAACAAAAGAAAAGTCTGATGTATTGACTTGGCATTTTGTTGCGCCAAACGTTCATGATTTTACATGGGCTGCTGATCCTAATTTTGTTCACGATACTCTACAGGTGCCTGATGGGCCCTTATTACATTTTTTATACAAAAAATCTCTAAAACGTAAATACAAAAAACGCTGGGAGGACTTACAAGAGCCGACGAGCAAAATTATGCAATACTACAGTAATACAGTTGGGAAATATCCATACAACCAATACTCTGTGATTCAAGGTGGTGATGGCGGTATGGAATATGGAATGTGTACCCTTATTACTGGAGAACGGAGTTTTGAAAGTTTGGTTGGGGTAACTGCCCATGAAATTGGACATACTTGGTTCCAGTTTCTTATGGCATCTAACGAAAGCAAACACCCATGGCTTGATGAAGGTTTTGCAGAATACACTTGTACCTTTATCGAAAACACCATCTTTGGAATAGACACAAAGGAACCACTTAAACGTCATTATGACCGGTATTATTACCTTGCTAAGAGCGGAAAAGAACAGCCGATGAGTACCCATGCAGATCGGTTTGCCTACAACGCTTCTTATAGTATATCCACATATAGCAAAGGGGCGCTTGTATTGGCTCAATTACGGTATATTATTGGAGAAGAAAACTTTGAAAAAACACTAAAAGAATATTTTATCGACTGGGCATTTAAACACCCAACTCCTAATGATTTTTTTCGTACTGCTGAAAAAATAACAGGCTTGGAGTTGGAATGGTTTTTGACGGATTGGACCCAAACAACAAACACGATTGATTACGGGGTTAAGGGTGCGGTTGCAACGAAGGGGCAAACAAAAATAACACTAGAACGCGTTGGTTTAATGCCAATGCCGGTAGAGATTCAATTAATACTAAAAGACGGCAGTACGGTTAATTATTACATACCTTTACAAATGATGCGAGGCGAAAAACCAATAAAGGATAGTACGGTTTTATTAAACGATTGGGCTTGGTCATATCCTGAATATAGCTTTTCTATAGATGTGAACACATCAGAAATTGAAAGTATTACGCTGGATGTTAACAATGCTACAGCAGATGTAAACAAGGAAAATAACCAGCTTAAAGTTTTATAAAAAATGAAACGTTTAAAAGGAAAAAAGCAAATAGAACAATTGTTCATGACTGGTAATTCAGTTGGCGCATTTCCTTTGAGAATGGTATATTTAAAAACAACTATAGAACACCAAGTCGGTGTTTCGGTTAGTAAGAAACATTTTAAAAGTGCCGTGGATAGAAATCGAATTAAGCGTCTTCTAAGGGTGGCGGTAGAAAAACAACTTTTTGAGGTGCTTAATTCACCGGATTCAAACTATTGTTTAATGGTGTTATATGTGGGCAAAGAAATGCCAACATCTGTTAAGCTAAAAGAACAATTTGAGTTTTTAATAAAACGGTTTAATAAAAAACAATTACATGAAATTGAATCGTAAAAATAAAAGGGTTTTCTTGGGAATTGTTGGGTTGCTGTTTATTTCTACTACAGCCTACAAAAATGATTATTTTGAAATTGCCAAACAGTTAGAAATATTCACAACGTTGTTTAAGGATATTAATATGAATTATGTGGATGAAACGAATCCT